>LNAP01000683.1_pt1 | contig 66507 bp, 54 predicted proteins | sample 602601 | NCBI WGS metagenome assembly LNAP01 (sample SAMN02440304, study PRJNA202911) | soil metagenome | biome: Subtropical and temperate rainforests or woodlands; isolation source: soil samples (1 kg each in a 20% v/v slurry with milli Q water) were... ...
GGCTGTCGGTAAAGCGTGAGGTCTTCATGCAAAATTCCCTAAATACTGCTGTTAGAAAATTCTACCTTTAAGACCGTTCCTTTTTCGGGAGGATTACCAAGTCGCGCTCCAATGATGATTCGTGCGTGAATTCCGGCATGGCGAGCAAGCGCCGCGCAGTATCGGAGAGCTCTGCCCAGGACGAGGAGGACGCAGACGCGTGCAATTGAGCCAAATACTCGCGTTGTCTGCCCGGACCGATCCGCTGCTGTCTGGCCGGGTGGGCCATCGCATTGACGCTCGCATGAATGGAGCGGCGATCCTGGCCGGCCTGCTCGTGCAGCGACGCATACTCATGCACCGGCGCCGCCCAATGCCGAAGCACCATAGCCTGAAAGGCCGCGTCTCCAGACTCCTCGCGCATCGCCTCCTGAATCATGCGCGCGAGCGCTTCGATGAAAAGCGCTTTCAGTGCCGCGTCGGGCGCGTCACCGCGGACCATGCCCCTGCGAGCCTGCTCGATCACCATCGCAAGCGTCGTCGCCGCCCCCGCTTTCCGCATCGGATCAGATGCATCGGCCATCGCCGGCAAGCGATAACGACGAGCGACGACGCGCAGCATCTGTTCGAGCAAAGGGGAAGGTGGCAGCACGGACATATCGATAGTTCGTATTTTGACGGGAGGCGAAGTACTACTTGCGACACGATTGCGCCAACGTAAGCACAATCGCCAGCCGCAATCGACGGTATCAAACCGACGATAACTGATATGAGGAGGCCAGTTGTGACAATGCCAATTACAGCTTCCCGCTAAGTCATAAGCGCCAATTTACCAATGTTTTAGCGTATTGCCAGCGCACTTATAAACAGACTCATGGCCCCTGCGCATTATTTATGCATGAATTATTGCCAATTCCTCGGAGCAATCTACAGCCCCAGTGAAATTAGCCAATCCATCTGCTGCCCACGACGCCAGGCGACTGTGGCGGGATACTGAAGTGAGCGCCCGCGCCAAGCCCCTTCAGTATCCCGCCACAGCCGTCGACTTAAAAATTAAAACCACGTCAAAAACTCAATTCCAATCAATCCACGTATTTCCCGACCCTGACATTAAGATGAGTGACGCCTATCAGGCCAACCCCTGTCCATTTTAGAGTCATGACGTGATATCGAACAGGATCACCTCCATGACCGCTCCGCCCGCCGACTATGACAGCCCATGGAAAGAAGCACTGGAATACTATTTTGCAGACTTTCTGGCGTTGCTTGCTCCATGGCTTCATACTCAAATCGACTGGACCCACCCGCCCGTCTTCTTGGACAAAGAGCTCCAGGCCATCACTCGCCACGCCCATGCTGGCCGACGCTACGCCGATAAACTTGTCCGTGTGCAAAGCCACACTCAACATCCCATCTGGATCCTCATTCATATTGAAATCCAGGGCGGAGTCATGAACGTGATGGCGTTGGAACGGTTTGCTGAACGCATGTTCCAGTACTACCACCGAATTAGCGATCACTACCCCAGAACCCTCGTCACTCCAGAGGGTGTCCACCAAAAGCTGGCTCTGATCAGCCTAGGTGTGCTCACCGCCAGCGCAAGCAACAAAACCCACCTGACCTATTCCAAGGACAATCTTGGGGCCTGTAGTGTGCAATTTCGCTTTCCTGTCGTACACTTGGCATCATGGTTAGCGCATTGGGACGAGCTTTTGCAGCACGCATCGCGTAACTCTTTTGCAGTGGTTGTAATGGCACAATTACAAGCTCAACAAACACGCAAAAATGGCGAACAGCGCCTTGCATCCAAGACCCGGATCATGCGGTTGATGTATCAACATCAATACAGCGGAAAAGACATTTTGCAGTTGTTTCGTCTTATCGACTGGATGATGACGCTGCCCGCTGAACTGGAACACGACTTTAAACAAGCCATGGTCGCAATCGAACAGGAGCATAAAGTGGCATTCGTAACCAGCATAGAACGCCTGGGCGAAAAGCGCGGGCTGGAAAAAGGACTGGAAAGAGGTCTATATAAAGGCCTGCGCGACGGCGAAGCGGCTCTACTACGGCGCTTGCTCACCCGTAAATTCGGCACCTTGCCAACCGAAGTCGAGCAGCGTTTAAAAAGGGCCTCGCCCGCACAATTAGAAACCTGGTCGCTAAACATCCTGGACGCCCAGGCACTGGATGATGTGTTTACCAGTCAGGTAAACCGTGAGCGCTGACTTACCAATGCCATAACGTACTGCCAGCGTCCTGCCGGCCCAGTAACGTCCCCGCATTGTCCAGCATGAGCTTTCGCCGACGCCTAAAAACGCTCTACGGCCCCAGCCCAATGAACAAAGCCACCTGCTGTCCACGACGCCAGGTGGCTATGGCAGGATACTGAAGAGGCCCCCCCCCCCCGCGCGCAAGCAGCAAAATCAGCTACCTACGCCAGATGCCACCCCTGCACAAACACAGACACCGGCTGACGCTTGCCGCCCGCTTTTTGCAGTTCCAGCAACCGCAGCACTCCGTCCGCCGTCGCCACATCAATACCCTGAGCCGAAGCCGCCAGCACCTGCCCGGGTTCAGATCCTGCCGCATGCGCCAGTGCCTGCGCCGACCATATCTTTACCGGATCGGCCAACCCCGGCAAATGCATGGTACTGCCCGGAACCGGGTCAAAAGCGCGAATACGCCGAGCCAGCACCACTGCCGGCAACGAAAAATCAAGCGGAGACTCGGCCTTGTCCAGCTTGGCCGCGTACGTCACGCCCTCGTCAGGTTGCGGCACCGGCTTCAAGCGGTTCAAATCCAGTTCCTCGATCGCCCGCACAATCGCCTTTGCCCCCAGATCGGCCAACTCATCGTGCAAACGCGCCGCCGTATGATCCGCGCCGATCGGCAAGACTTCCGTCAGCAGCATATCGCCGGTATCCAGCCCCGCATCCATCTGCATAATCGTGATGCCCGTTTGCGCATCGCCCGCCTCGATGGCACGCTGGATCGGCGCCGCGCCGCGCCAGCGCGGCAACAGGCTGGCATGAATATTGAAGCAGCCGAACTTGGGCAACGACAAAACCCATTGCGGCAGAATCAGGCCGTAAGCCGCCACCACCATCAAATCGGGCGCGGCCTGCAACAAAGCTTCTTGAGCGTCGCTGGCTTCGCCGGGATACTTGCCATCCAGCCTCAGGCTGCGCGGCTGCATCACCGCAATACCTTGTGCCACAGCCGCCTGCTTGACCGCGCTGGGCGTCAGTTTCAAACCCCGGCCAGAAGGGCGATCGGGCTGGGTCAAGACCAGGGGAACGTCGTGGCCCGCCGCCAGAATGGCGTCAAGGGCCAGGCGGGCAAACTCGGGGGTACCGGCAAAAACTATGCGCATGTAAGAATCAACTTCCTCAAGCGCGCAGCGCTTCGCGTTCTTGCTTGCGAATCCGGGTGCGAATACGATTCTGCTTTAACGGAGACAGGTATTCAACAAAGACCTTGCCCAGTAAATGATCCAGCTCATGCTGAACGCAAACCGCCAGCAAGCCTTCCGCCTCGAACTCGAACGGCTCGCCCTTTTCGTTCAGCGCGCGGGCGCGTATGCGGGCCGAACGCTGCACTTCGTCGTACACGCCGGGCACCGACAGGCAACCCTCTTCGTGAACCTGCAGCTCGTCGCTTTTCCAGGTAATTTCCGGGTTGATCAAAGCCATCAGGTCGTTGCCGTCTTCAGAAACATCGATTACGACAACACGTTCGTGCACATCGACCTGCGTGGCTGCCAGACCGACCCCCGGTGCGTCGTACATGGTTTCCGCCATATTGCGAACCAGTTCGCGAATACGGTCGTCAACGACTTCGACCGGCTTGGCCACTTTATGCAAGCGCGGGTCGGGATAATGGAGGATAGGTAGTAAAGCCATAAAACAAAGTCCGAAAATGCGTCTAAGCCTCTATAATAAAACAACTTTCGACAAACTTGAATCATTAGGGGCAAATACGCAGATAACATGCTCCTAAGTGTGACTATTCCTGCCACCCTCCCCTAGCCTGCCCTTGCGGCACTGTGCCACACTTAACGCATGCATCCCACCTTATCCACTGAAGAGTTATCCGCCTGGATACGTTTGACGCTTGAACCGGGCCTCGGCTCGGCCCAGGCGCGCATGCTGCTCGCAGCGATTGGCCTGCCCCACGATATTTACGCTCTGCCGGCCAGCGGCTTGATCAAGTATGTGCCGCAAGAGCTGGCCAGCCAGATGCAAGCGCCGGCCACCGACGACATGGCAAAAACCATTGCCCGCACGCTGGAATGGCTGGGGCAGCCCGATCACTACCTGGTCACGCTGGCCGATCCGGCCTACCCCCATTCCTTGCTGGACATCCACGATCCTCCCCTGCTGCTCTACGTCAACGGACATCTGCAACACCTCGCGCGCCCCGTCATTTCCATCGTTGGCGCGCGCAACGCCACGCCGGGCGGCATCGACAATGCACACGCCTTTGCCCGCTATCTGGCACAACAGGGCTGGTGCATAGCCAGCGGCCTGGCGCTGGGCATTGACGCTGCCGCGCATCAGGGCGCATTGCAGGCGGGCGTCCAGGGCGGCGGCACCATTGCCGTCTTGGGCACCGGCATCGACATCGTCTATCCCTCGAGAAATCGGGACCTCGCCCACCTTATCGCACAGCAAGGCGCCCTGGTCTCCGAGTTCCCGCTGGGTACGCGCGCCATCCCCTATCAATTTCCCAAGCGCAACCGCATTGTGGCCGGCCTGTCGCGCGGTGTACTCGTGGTGGAAGCCGCGCTGCAAAGCGGCTCGCTCATTACCGCCCGACTCGCCGCGGAAACCGGACGCGAAGTATTCGCCATTCCAGGTTCCATCCACTCGCCTTTAGCACGCGGCTGCCACGCTCTTATCCGTCAAGGCGCTAAATTGGTGGAGTCCGGGCAAGATATTCACGATGAACTGGGTTTGCCCAAGCTCGACTTTGCCAAGCCTCCGCCAGTCAGCTACGACTTCAAAAAGCCGGCGGCCGGGCCGACCACGCCCCCGCCAACACGTCCGCCAAAAAACAGGCCTGCCCTACGCCGTGAAGGGATAGAACCGCCGCAATCCGCGCCGGCCTCCGGCACCGCCCCTGATTCTTTTGCCACGGTACTGGCCGCTTTGGGTTACGATCCGCTACATCTGGATACGCTGCAGTCGCGCACAGGCCTTGACCCGGGCACGCTCAATAGCCAGTTGCTCGAACTTGAGCTAAACGAAACCATTGTCCGCCTCGACGACGGACGGTTTCAACGGCGCCGCCCTTAGCTTCTTCATACCAAGGAATTTCCATGTCCCTACCGACTCAAAGAGGCCTGAGCATGGCGCAACCCGGAATGCAACAACCGACCGAAGAAGAGCGCTCGGCGCTGCTCGAACAAATCGGCCCGTTGCCGTTGCGCGGCTCCGCATGGCCGTTATGGATCAAGGTCTTCGCCTGGATCGTGCTGATTATTATCGGCATCCAGATCGGCCGTACCGCCGCGGGCCCCAATGGACACCAGGTCTACTCACTGGCCGCGGCCAGCATCTTGATGTGCTTTGTTGCACTGGTCGTCGTGGCGCGATTCATGATGACCTCCGAGACCGAAATCAACGGAAAAGGCATCTCGCAGTCCTGGATTACCAAACGCGAAGTCGCCTGGGAAGATATCCAGTTCGCCAAATTCATTCCGCTCTTTACATCAAAACGCCTGGTTTGCTTTACCAGCCGCGGACGGCCCATCGTGTTCCAGGCGGGCACGCGCGAACTGCAAATTGCCTTTGCGCGCATCGCGCTCGCGTATAAGCGCCGATGAAAATGGGCCTACCCGCAAGTGCGGCATAGCCCATTTATTTCAACAATGAAATGACTACGCGGCGTATACGCGTAGAACGTAACTTAGCGAATCGGCAGCGGATACATCAGGCCGCCCTTGGTCCATAGCGCATTCAGGCCGCGCTGGATTTTAAGCGGGCTTTGCATGCCCACATTACGCTCGAAACTTTCGCCGTAATTGCCCACTTGCTTGACGATGTTGTAAGCCCACTTTTCATCCAGGCCCATGTTTTTCCCCGCGCCCTCGGTCACACCCAGCAGGCGCTTCACGTTGGGATTGGCGCTGGCCAGATGCTCATCGACATTGGCCGAGGTCAGACCCAGTTCTTCGGCCTCAAGCATGGCCGTCAGCGACCACTTGACCACGTTCAACCAGGCGTCGTCACCCTGGCGCACGAAGGGCCCCAACGGTTCTTTTGAAATGATTTCGGGCAACACCAGATAGTCGTCCGGGTTTTGCATTTTAGAAACGCGGATGGAGGCCAGGCCCGATGCATCGGTACTGAAAACATCGCAGCGCCCGGCCACAAACGCGTTCACGACCTCGTTGAACTGCTCGATCACAACCGGCTTGTAGGTCACGTTATTGGCGCGCGCCCAATCGGCCATGGTGTTTTCGTTGGAGGTGCCGGTTTGCATGCAGACGGTGGCCCCGTCCAGTTCTTTGGCGCTTTTCACCCCGAGCTTGCGGGACACGAGAAAGCCCTGGCCGTCGTAGAAGTTAATGCCGGCATGAATGGCGCCCAACGCCGTATCGCGTTGCTGCGTCACGGTGGTGTTGCGCGCCAGCACGTCGATTTCGCCCGACTGCAGCGCCGTGAAGCGCTGCTGCGAATTGAGCGGAACGGCCTTGAACTTACTGGCGTCACCCAGCGCGGCGGCCGCCACGGCGCGGCACAGATCCACGTCGAGCCCCGTCCAGTTGCCCTTGGCGTCGGGTGCGGAGAATCCGGCAAAACCGGTTGTGACGCCGCACTGAACAACGCCGCGCTCCTTGACGACCTCGAGCGTGCCGGCGTTAGCGCCCGGGAGGGCCGCAAACAGGGCAGCGGCCCCGATAGCATAGTGAAAGTAACGCATAAGTTTCCTTGTCAAAAACATGTGAAATCAATCCAGCTTAATCTTGGCCGCTTCGATCACCTTGGCCCAATCGGCGCGCTCGCGTTCGGCATATTCCTTGAACATCGCCGACGACATCGGCATGGGTTCCACCCCCATATCGATAATTTTCCGGGCCACATCGCGCGACGTTAACGAGGCAACCAGTTCAGTGCTTAACCTGCCGACGACATCAAGCGGCATATCGGCCGGCCCAACAAGCCCCTGCCAGGCATAGGCGGTAAAGTCGCTGACTCCTGCCTCGGCCATGGTGGGCACGTCGGGCAACAGATCCAGCCGCTTAGGCGTTGCAACGGCCAATACGCGCAGCTTGCCGGCCTTGATATTGGACGCCGCCGCGGCCGAATCGACAAAGCCGAAAGATACCTGTCCGCCCAAAAGGTCTTGCAACGCCGGCGCGGCACCTTTATAAGGCACGTGCACAATCTTTACATTCGCTCGCTGCATAAATCGTTCCAGCGCCAGATGGTGCGGCGAGCCGCTGCCGGCCGAGGCCGAGGTCAATTTGCCCGGTTCCTTACGGGCGGCGTCGATCACATCGCCCAGCGTCTTGAAGGGCGAGCTTTCGTTCACCGCCAGCATCAGCGGAAATCGCGCCAGCCCGCCAATGTACGTGAATTTAGTCGGATCGTATTGAAGCTTGGAATATAACGAGGGGTTGTAAGCCAACGTACCGGAATCGGCCGTACCCACCACATAACCATCGGGCTTGGCTTGCGCCACAAAGGTCGCGCCAATAATGGTGGCGGCGCCCGGCTTGTTCTCGGTCACAATGGTCTGTCCCAGCCGCGTTTGCATATCGCTGGCGACCAGGCGTGCAATAACGTCGGAACCGCCCCCCGCAGGGTAGGGCACAACCCAGGTTACGGGCCGCTCGGGCCAGGTCGCGGCCGAAGCCGCACCGGCAACCGTCAACACGGTCAGGGCCAACAAGCCTTTTACTTTTACGCTGAACATAGGAAGGTCTCCTTTAAAAGGCTCGCGCCCGTTGTGATTGATTTTTTTCTAAACCCTGCTCACCAACAATGCTGCCGGCCCGACCATTATGCCTTCGTACGTCCACCTCGTTAAGCGGTAATCACGCAAATTCGGCCACACGCCCCGCCCCTATACACCGTAATCGCGATAGCCAAAAATGGCCGATCCAATCCGTACTTCGGTCGATCCTTCTTCAATGGCCAGCTCGAAATCACCGCTCATCCCCATGGAAAGACGGGTCAGTTCGTTATGGCCTTCCGCCTGCAAGCGATCACGCCAAACGCGCAGCGTGCTGAAACAACGGCGCACGGCCGACGCATCGTCGGAGTTCACCGCCAAGGTCATCAGGCCTTTAACGCGCAAAGTCTCAAAAGCGGCCAATTGCGTTAAAAACAGCGGTAACTCGTTGGGTTCCAGACCGAATTTGCTTGGCTCGGGTGAAGTCTTGACCTGCACCAGGACATCGATGGCCCGGCCTTCGGTTTGAAGCCGCCGATCCAGCGCCGTGGCCAGCGCCAGCCGGTCCAGGGACTGCACCTCGGACACGAGCCGAGCGGCGTCCTTGGCTTTATTCGTTTGCAAGTGCCCGATCAATACCCAGTCCAGACTCAGGTCCGCCAGTTCTTGCGCCTTCCGGCCGATTTCCTGGGTCTTGTTTTCGCCAAAACGCGTCAGGCCCGCCGCGACCGCCAACCGTATGGTCGGTGCATCGAAGGTCTTGCTGACCGGCAACACGGTAACCTCGTGCGCCGCACGCCCTGCACGGGCACACGCCGCGGCAACGCGCTCATTAATCTGCGTTAAACGACCTGCTATGGAATCTGACATCAGCCACCTGTAAAACCGGTTCAAAACGCCAGCTATCGCCGCGCTCAATAAAAAGTAGAAAAAGCCTCGATCTCTCGAAGCTTTTAAAATACCTTAAATCGCTGGCTGACGGGTACTACAACACCATGCCGGCCGCCGCCGTTTGATGCGTTGCGGGGTCGATCAGGATAAACGCGCCGGTCGCGGGCTGATCGGCATAGGCATCCAGCACCAGGGCATCGCGCGCCAGCAAGGTCACGCGGCCAATATCGTTCATGACCAACGCGTCGCCCGACTCCACATTCCGCAACTCATGGATATCGCGCCGTGAGCGTACGGCCTTGACCTTGGCCTGAGTCAGGCGTGTCCCCTGTTTAAGCCAGTACTGGCGAACGGTGCTTAGCGGTTGCTGATCCATCCAGCACAGCTCGGCATCGAATTCTTTGTCGACGCGCACGGCGGTATTGGCCGCCACGAGCAAGTCGCCACGGGAAATATCAATATCCCGGTCCAGCACAATGGCCACGCTGTCGCCACGTTGAACCGCGTCGACATCGCGATCGAATTGAACCAGGCGGGCGACCGTCGCCGCAACCCCCGACGGCAGCACGGTAATGGCGTCCCCCACACGCAGTCGGCCGCTCGCCAGCTGACCCGCGTAGCCACGGAAGTCGTTAACGCTGCTGCCCCCATGACGAATGACCCACTGCACGAAGAAGCGCGTCGACTGCCCCCGCGCATCGGAATCCACTGGCAGGTTTTCCAACAGCGACAGCAAGGGAAGGCCGTCATACCATGGCGTATTTTCGGACCGCGCCACCACGTTGTCGCCTTTCAGCGCCGACATCGGCACGATATGAAAATGCGCGATATCCAGCTTATCGGCAAGTTCGGCGTAGGCGTTGCGAATCTGCTCGAACAGCATGGGATCCCAGCCGACGAGATCCATTTTATTGACCGCCACCACCACATGCCTGATCCCCAGCAAGCGGGCCAGCGCACTATGACGCTTGGTCTGCGCCAGCAACTGGCCATTTTCCACGCGGCTGGCATCGATCAGAATAATGACCGCATCGGCCGTGGATGCTCCGGTAACCATATTGCGGGTGTACTGCTCGTGTCCCGGGGCATCGGCCACAATGAACTTGCGCAGCGGCGTCGCAAAGTAACGATAGGCCACATCAATAGTAATGCCCTGCTCGCGCTCGGCTTCAAGCCCATCGGTCAGCAGCGACAAATCGAGCTCGTGCTCTTGAACCCGTTTGTACTTGGAACGCGTAATAGCATCGATCTGATCGGCGAAAACGCCCTTGCTGTCGAACAGCAGGCGGCCAATCAGCGTCGACTTTCCATCATCGACCGAACCGGCCGTAATCAATCGCAGCACGCCGGTTTCGGCGGCCGCCGCCCAGGACTCATTGATGGCATTCATTAAAAGTACCCCAGTTTTTTGCGATGCTCCATGGAAGCCTCGGAAGTTTGATCGTCCATGCGCGTGGCGCCGCGCTCGGTAATGGTGCTGATCACCGTTTCAGCAATAATCGCCTCCGGACTGTCGGCCGTGGAAGCCACCGGGCAGGTGCACGAGATATCGCCCACCGTGCGAAAACGCACAGTCAGGTTCTCGATGGTTTCCCCCGCTTTAGGCGGCGTCAGCGGCGTGACCGGCACCAGCAAACCGTTACGCCGTATCACGTCGCGTTGATGCGCGTAATAAAGAGAAGGCAGGCTCAGGCGCTCTCGCTGGATGTATTGCCAGACGTCCAGCTCCGTCCAGTTTGAAATGGGGAACACCCGCATGTTCTCGCCCTTGTAGACCTTGGTGTTGAACAGGTTCCACAGCTCGGGGCGCTGCGCCTTCGGGTCCCATTGCCCGAACTCATTGCGAAATGAGAAGACGCGCTCTTTGGCCCGCGCTTTTTCTTCGTCGCGGCGTGCGCCGCCTATGCAGGCATCAAAGCCGAACTCGTCGATGGCTTCCAGCAAGGTCGTGGCTTGCGCCGCGTTGCGTGAATCGGTTTCACGCCGCAGAACCACCGTTCCGCGCGCAATGGAGTCTTCGACCTGGCGCACGATCAACGTTTCGCCCAGCTCGTTCACGCAACGGTCGCGAAACTCAATGACTTCATTGAAGTTATGGCCGGTATCAATATGCATCAAGGGAAACGGGAACCCTGCCGGGCGAAAGGCCTTTTCGGCCAGCCGCAACAGCACGACCGAATCCTTGCCCCCGGAAAACAACAGGGCCGGCCGCTCGCACTCGGCGGCGACTTCGCGCAAAATATATATGGCTTCGGACTCGAGCCAATCCAGATGTGTCCGCGCAGAAAGTTCACCCATTTTGTTCCTTTGAAATCTGACTGTTTACGGTGGATACCGTTTTAAAGTTGCCCTCATGCAAACCGCACTCTTTGGACGCGCTCTGCTCCCACCACCAGCGTCCCGCCCGGGCGTCTTCGTTGGGGCGAACCGCGCGTGTACAGGGCTCGCAGCCAATCGAAGGAAAGCCCTCATCATGCAAGGGGTTGTAGGGAATATCGAAAGCGCGAATCGCCGACCAGACCTGCTCGCTGGACCAGCTTGCCAGGGGGTTGTATTTTTGCAGGCCGAACACCGCGTCGTACTCGGCTTCGGCCAGCGCGTTGCGGGTCACGGACTGATCGCGATGCTGACCGGTAAGCCACGCCGACCGGCCCTGCAGCACACGGCGCAAGGGCTCCACCTTGCGTATGCCGCAGCATGCTTTACGCAGCTCAATGCTTTCATAAAATGCAAACGCCCCATGCTGCTCGACATGGGCCCGGACACGGGCCGCATCAGGCCGAACGACCAGGATGTCGACGCCGTAGCGCTCAGCGATCTTATCCACCATGGCAATCGTTTCCGGATGCAGGCGACCCGTATCCAAGGTAAACACCTGGATCGGCAGGTCCGCCTCAAAAATGGCATGCGCCAGCAACATGTCTTCGGCCGCCAGCGACGACGCAAACACCGCATCGGGATGCTGGCTGGCGATCGCCGCCAATTGGGTTTGCAGTGCATGCCACAGTGGCTGCGTCGAAACATCGAGGGAAGAAACGGAAGTCGTCACACCAGGCCTTTACAAGTCAATCCGGATACGGTCGGCCCCGCTTGACCGGGTCAAATCCAACCATTCGAAGGCATAGTGTGAAGGCGCAAGCGCCGGAACGGAACGACTTAATCGTTGGGTGTTTATCGCCGCCAGGCATTAAGTAAAAAATTCATAAGCTCATAAGCGACGGTACCGCCCGCGCCGAACGGCAGGCCCCTTCCCTGCAAAATCGAAGGCGCACATATATCGGGCGACATAAATCGCTTTGGACACTAAAATGAAGCGTTCGCCTGTTACCAACCTATACGGCCGAGGTAAGAACCATGTCAGAACTCCCGCAGCACGCCCTTCCTTCCTACCTGGACCCCAATGCGCTAGGCCCTTGGGGGGTGTATCTGGAGCAAGTCGACCGCGTCAGCCCTTATCTGGGAAAGCTCAGTAAATGGGTCGAAACGCTTAAGCGCCCCAAGCGCGCGTTAATCGTCGACATCCCCATCCAGCTCGATAACGGCAACATTGCCCACTTTGAAGGCTACCGGGTTCAACACAACACCAGCCGCGGTCCAGGCAAAGGCGGCGTACGTTTCCACCAGGACGTCACGTTATCCGAAGTCATGGCCCTGTCGGCCTGGATGTCGGTCAAATCGGCGGCCGTCAACCTGCCCTTTGGCGGCGCCAAGGGCGGGGTTCGTATCGATCCGCACAACTACTCGCTGGCCGAGCTCGAACGCATCACGCGGCGCTACACCAGCGAAATCGGCGCCATCATCGGGCCCAATAAAGACATCCCTGCCCCCGACGTCAACACCAATGCCCAGACCATGGCCTGGATGATGGACACGTATTCCATGAACGAAGGAGCGACCACCACCGGGGTTGTCACGGGCAAACCGGTTTCGCTGGGCGGCAGCCTGGGGCGCGTCGAAGCCACCGGTCGCGGCGTGTTCGTCGTGGGCTGCGAGGCGGCCCGCGACGCCGGCATTCCCATCGAAGGCGCGCGCATCGCCATTCAGGGCTTTGGCAATGTAGGCGGCACCGCGGCACGGCTTTTTTATGACGCAGGCGCCAAAGTCATTGCCGTTCAAGACCACACGGGTTGCGTCCATAATGCCAACGGCCTGGACGTACTGACGCTGACCAAACATGTGGAAGAAACCGGCGGCGTAGCCGGCTGGCCCGAAGCCGAAGCCCTTGATCCCAACCAATTCTGGACGCTTGAAACTGAAATCCTGATTCCAGCGGCACTTGAAAGCCAGATCAACGAACACAACGCCAACCTGGTCAAAGCCAGAATCGTCGTCGAAGGCGCCAACGGCCCAACCACCCCCGAAGCCGACGATATCCTGACATCGAACGGCACCCTGATCGTGCCTGACGTCATCGCCAATGCGGGCGGCGTTACCGTCAGCTACTTCGAATGGGTTCAGGATTTTTCCAGTTTCTACTGGACCGAAACCGAGATCAACCACCGTCTTGAATCCATGATGCGCACGGCGTATGCGGCCATTTCAGCCACCGCCCAAAAGCACAAGGTCAGCCTTCGTACCGCCGCCTTCATCGTCGCTTGCACCCGCATTCTGGAAGCGCGCCAAGTTCGCGGCCTCTATCCCTGACCGCCTCTCAACACCAACCGTGGCCGGTGCCGGCTTCGCTTGCTGCACGCAAGTGCTGTCCGCACTGCGCCTTTGTGCCCGCACCTGGAGACACGCCTACGAAAACTCGTCTTCTTTAGATAAGGCTTCGTATTCATCGAGCCGGTTGTACAGGGTTTTAAGACTGATTCCCAACATTTCAGCCGCCAGCTTTTTGACGCCGCCGCATTGCTCAAGCGTAGCCAATATTAATTGACGGTTCGCTTCGGCCAACGGGATGCCCACCGGAACCGAAATCTCGCTTCCGGTGGGCGGACTGGCGACCTCGAGCTGAAAGCCGTTGAATTCGCCTTCGACCTGATCGTCAGCGAGAATGTAATTGCGATAAACGAAATTCTTGAGTTCGCGAATATTGCCGGGCCAGGAGTACTGGCGCAAGGCCTCGAGCGTGCAAGGCGTAAATACTTTCTGGGTGTTGTATTGCGCGTTCAAGCCATCCAGGAAATACTGGGCCAGAATGCAAACGTCGTCGCCGCGGTCGCGCAATGGTGGCAGCTCAAGCGGAAATACGCTAAGGCGATGATACAGGTCTTCGCGCAACGCGCCGTCGCTAACGGCGTCTTCGGGGTTGCGGTTGGTGGCGGCCACAATACGCACGTCGGCCTCGATTTCTTGCTGCGTTCCCACCCTCATGAAGCGTCCGGTTTCAAGGACCCGTAAAAGCCGGACCTGAAGCTCCATGGACATTTCGGTTATTTCGTCCAAGAACAGCGTCCCTCCGCGAGCCCGTTCGAAATACCCCTTATGTTGGTGATCGGCGCCGGTAAAACTGCCTTTCTCGTGGCCGAACAGTTCGCTTTCGATCAGGTTGGGCGAGATGGCGCCGCAGTTGACAGCCAGGAAAGGCCTATTGTGGCGCGAACTGCAGCGATGAATGGCCTCGGCGGCCAGCTCCTTGCCCGTGCCGCTTTCGCCCACCAGCAAAACGGTCGCCTGGGTGGGCGCTACTTTTTCGATATGCGCACACAACAATTGAAGCGCAGGCGAATTGCCGATCATGTGGCTGAAGCAATCGGGCAGTCCCGACGGCGGCGCACCGGGGCTTTTCAAGCCGGTCAAGACCCCACGCAAACGCTGCAAATTAACGGGCTTAAGCAGGTAATCGACGGCCCCGCAGCGCAAGGCTTCAATCGCGTTCTCGACGGTGGCATGGCCCGTAATGAAGACGAGCTGAGTGTTGGTCAGGCCAAGCTGGTTCCAGAGCTCGAGCCCGCTCGTTTCCGGAAACTGCATATCGAGCAGGACAATGTCGGGCTTTTGCCGCTCGACCTGAATGCGAGCCTGCCGGATGTCGCCCGCCTGGGCGACGGTATACCCTTCGTCGGCAACCACCTCGGCGAACACTTCGCGAACCGTGGGATCATCATCGATAATGAGTACATGTGGCATAGTTGCTCAAGGTAGAAGGCATGCAATGCAAAAAATAGTCCTGCCGCGCATTAACGGTGTGCGACCCTATTATGCGATGCTTTGCCCCATTCGCACCCCTACTATTTTGTAATAAATACCGATAGATATCGTACTATCAAACACGCTAAAACCGATAGACATAGTACTGTCAAACACGCCGAAAACAAATTGTAAACAGACACAACAAAAGCAAAAATTCATGACAGTTATAGATGTTCCGCGAGGTCGGATCTAGACTGCAAAAATGTATGAGACCGCACAATTTCTTGGCCGCACGACGGCGGCTCTTGATCTGGCCAAAACAATCGTCCGGGTAGCCCCGACAGACGCCAGCGCACTCATCATGGGCGAAAGCGGCGTCGGCAAAGAGATCGTGGCGCGCGCCATCCACGACCGCAGTCCACGTCATGAAGAGCCATTTGTCGCCGTCAACTGCGGCGCCATCGCGCCATCGTTGGTGGAAAGCGAATTATTCGGCCACGAGAAAGGCAGCTTTACCGGCGCCTCGTCACGCGCCGCAGGCTGTTTTGAGCGCGCTCACACGGGCACGCTGTTCCTGGATGAAGTCACTGAAATGCCGCCTGTCATGCAGGTGCAATTGCTGCGCGTGCTCGAAACCGGCCGTTATCACCGCGTGGGCGGCTCCGAGCAGATCGATGTCAACGTACGGGTTATCGCCGCCACCAACCGCAACCCTCAAGAAGCCGTATCAGGCGGGAAGTTCCGTGCCGACCTGCTGTATCGCCTGGCGGTCTTCCCTGTGTGGGTGCCGCCTTTGCGCCAACGCAAGGCCGATATCGCTTATATGGCGCAACGCTTTCTTGACGAGCTGAACAGCCAGGAAAAAACAACGAAAAATTTTTCGGCCGACGCACTCGCGCAACTGGAGCAATACCACTGGCCCGGCAATGTTCGCGAACTCAAGAACACCATCATGCGGGCGTTTATCCTGTCGGACCATATCATCGAGATCCCAGCGCTCGGAACGGAAAACGCGTACGCCCTGAAAACGCCCAGCGTCAGGCACGGCTACGTCAGGATCCCGGTGGGAAGCTCGTTGGTCGATGCGCAGCGCAACCTGATCATGGCCACCCTGGCGCATTACGGAGGCGACAGAAGCGACACGGCCGTGGCGCTTGGCATCAGTTTGAAAACGCTCTACAACCGGCTCGAAAGCTTCCGCAAACAGGGCATCACGCCTGTCCGTCATTAATCGCAGCTGCGGTAAATCTACCGCTGCGATTCGTAAATCCTACAACGTCCACACCCGACTGGCGGCACTGCGGCCCTGGCTGGCGGCATTGCGTTGCGGCCGGGCACAGCGCTTGCAAGCAGGCAGTGCATGCAGCCACTCTTACCCCAGGAGAACGACGTGACGTTAAACATTTTGGCAGTGACTTCCGAAGCTTTTCCGCTGGCCAAAACAGGTGGCCTTGGCGATGCAGTCAGCGGCTTGGCCCAAGCTACCCATCAATGCGCCGCCTCGGTGACGCTGCTGCTGCCTTTGCACCGAGGCGTATCGCCCCACCTTCGCCGGGTGCGCGAAGTCGCCGTCCTGAGCGATCTGCCGGGCGGCGAAGCCACGCTTCTGGCAGGCTATTGTCCGGCCTTGGGCCTTCCCGTCCTGGCCCTGAAAAACGACGATCTCTATGATCGTGATGGCTTGTATTTGAACGCCGAAGGCGAGGAATACGCCGACAACGCGATCCGCTTCGCCGCCCTGGCTCATGCCGCCACACGCATTGCACAAGGGCGCCTGCCTATTGCTCCGCCGCATATTGTGCATGTCCATGACTGGCACGCAGCGCTCACTCCCCTTCTCATGCATCAGGCCGGCATTCACGACATAAAGAGCATACTGACTTTGCATAATGTGGCCTTTCAAGGTGTTTTCCCCATGGCGCTGGCCGCCTCGCTGGGAATCGAAGAAAAATACTGCCAGGACGACGGGGCCGGGTTTTGGGGACAAATCAATTTCCTCAAGGCGGGCATTCGCTTTGCCGACCTGATCACCGCGGTCAGCCGAAACTATGCGCGTGAAATCCTTACGCCTGAATTCGGCTGCGGCCTGGAAGCGCTGTTGAACGAGCGCAAAGACAGGCTGGTCGCCGTGCCCAACGGCATTGACACCGCGTTATGGAACCCGCAATGCGATCCGTATTTAAAGGGACGTCAATTCAGCGCCCGCAAACTGAAGAACAAAAGCCAATGCAAGCGGGCCTTGCAGCGCGCGTTTAGCCTTGAGTGCAAGGCCGATACCACCATCATGGCTATCGGCAGTCGCCTTACCACTCAAAAAATGGCCGACGTCGCCGTCGAAGCCATACCCCGGGCGCTGGACCAATACCCTGCGCTGCAAGTGTGCGTTATGGGTCGGGGTGAAAAACATCTGGAAGCCGCCTTGCTGGCCATGTCGCAGCGTTACGAAGGGCGTTGCGGCGTGCGCATTGGCTTTGACGAGTCGCGCGCGCATTGGTTGCATGCAGGCGCTGACATTTTGCTGCACGGCAGCCGTTTTGAACCCTTCGGGCTCACGCCTCTTTACGCGATGCGCTACGGCACCATTCCCATCGGCTCCAAGGTGGGCGGCATGGTGGACACGATCACCGACCCCGGTCCGCAACAGCCTATTGAAGCCATGCGCGAAGCAACCGGTATTTTATTTCAGGGCGAAAGCGTCCAGGCCATGAACGAAGCCATTATTCGCGCCATGGCATTGCGAGCGCATCCCGACATATGGCATGCCATGCAGCAAAACGGAATGAATGCCGACTTCAGCTGGGCCAGAACGGCCCCCGAGTACATGCGCCTGTATCACATGCTGGCCCCTGATCCGACACCTAAAACCAACACGGCGCTAGCCCGGCGATCCCTCCCCGCCCGGCTCACGACCGCAATGGCCCCGATGAGCATCTCGGCGTTTAAGGCGACAACGGTCTCGGGCACGCGCAAAGCGGCGCCGGCCAGCGAAAACGGCGCGTTGAAAACGCTTTCCCCCCATGGAGCCTAGATAAGCGAAGCCCTCTAACAAGAATCTCGCCTAAAGCGCGACCGCCAAGGAAAGGTCAACATCGTGCCAACGTCATTCGCGACTCCCGCAGCCCTCCAGGCGCGCATTTACTATGTTCCGCCGTCGCGCGTCGGGCGTCTTTCGGGCTTGAATGGAAACCACGAAACCAAATGGGAACGGCTGATTGAACAAGCCGGCGCCATGGGCTTTAACTGCCTGCTGTCCGGCCCCTTGTACTTATCGACCACCGGCACAGCGCTGCCCGACGACCCCGACCGTCCGGATCCCTGGCTGGACGATTCCCATTCCTTGCTTGATTGCCTGGTGAGATTGGCGAGCTTGTGTGCCGCGCAGGAGCTGTCGTTATGGCTGGACCTGCAAATAAGCCCGCTCGCCAAAGGCGAGGGATTGGCAGCGTGGAGCGAACGCCTATCCACCTGGGTGCAAGTGGGCGTATCGGGATTTCGCTGCCATGCGCCGCATACCCTCGCGGCGCGAGACTGGCAAGCGTTGATGCAGACGACCCGCGCCGCCCGGCCGGACTGCCGGTTTCTTGCCTGGACACCGGGCCTGACGCCCGAACAACTCAGGCCGCTGGCCGACGCGGGGTTCGATGCGACCTTCCTGTCTTTGCCATGGTGGGATTATCGCGCCCCCTGGCTGGCCGAGGAGCATGCGAGGCTGCGCGCGATCGGAGCCGTCATCGCCATGGCGGGCGCTCCGGACGGTCCGCCGAACTTCCCTGGCCAGCCATCCTCCCTCGCGCGCCAGCAGCACGCTTTGCGCGCACTCTGGACCGCGGCGGTCCTGGGCGATGGGCTTCTGATCCCCATGGGGCTCGAATACGAGCTCGACATCAAGACCCTGACGGCAGTGAATCGCTGGCACGCACAACAGCGCAACGCGCCGGGGCGCCTGCACTTTTTGCAAGGCGCCAACGCCAGCTATACCGCGCTGGTACGAACCGAGAAACCGGGCGCAGGCCCTAACAAGTCGGCGGCCCGCCTGTTGACCCTGAACCCCGACCAGCGCAATCCCGTCAAAATCGATTGGCTGGCCCTGCAGCCGCACATGCCGGACGGTTACGCCTTGATCCGCCCATGGAGCGCCCAGGCCGATCGCCCCAGCCACACGCCGCCAGGGCAGGACAAAAGCGCGGGGCGTTCGACCACGCGGGCCTTCATGCCAACGCTGCTGCCCGAACACCTGAATGCGGGCGCGTTCTGCCTGGTCCACGTATTGCCTGCAACAGTAGGCTTGCGCGCGCCGCGCAGCACGGCGGAGCAACGCAGCAGCGCGGCGGCCGCCTTGCTCAAGCCACGCATCGCTATCGAAAACATTACGCCGTGCGTCGACGGCGGCGCATATCCGCTAAAACGCACACTCGCCGAAGAAGTCGCCGTACAAGCCGACGTTTTCATGGACGGCCACGAGCGCATTGCCGTGCAATTGCTGTGGCGGTCGATCGACGAAGACCAATGGCGCCACGTGCCCATGACGCTTGCGGACAATGACCGCTGGCATGCGTCCTTCCGTCCGCTGCGCCTGGGCCGGCATGAATACGCGGTGCAAGCCTGGCGCGATACCTGGGCCACCTACTGTGACGAACTTCAAAAAAAAACCGCGGCCAATCTCGATGTTTCCGTCGAGGTCGAAGAGGGGCGTGCCCTGATCGCCTCCGCCTTGGGACGGGCCACCGGCCAGGCGCCCGAAACCGAACACGTCTTGTCCACCACCTTGCAGCATGTCGGCATTCCGGAAACGACGAAACCCGTCACGAAAAGGCCGCGATCTCCGGACAAGACCACATCCGTTCCTACCGCCACGCCCGACCAGATAGAAGCGCTGTTATCCGTCGCGGTGGCGCAGGCCATGCAAACCGTCGACACGAAGCCTTTTCTAAGCCGCAGTGCGATCACCTACTCCCTGATCGTCGAACGGCAAGCGGCCCGCTACTCCAGTTGGTACGAGCTCTTCCCGCGTTCGCAAAGCCTCCAGCCGGGCCGGCACGGGACCTTTCTGGATGTGGCCCGGCGTTTCCCGGCCATTCGCGACATGGGCTTTGACGTGGTGTATTTCCCGCCGATCCACCCCATCGGCCTGCGCAATCGAAAGGGTAAAAACAATGCCGTGACGGCCGCTGCCGATGAGCCGGGCAGCCCTTATGCGATCGGCTCAAGCCAGGGCGGCCACGATGCCATACACCCGGAACTGGGAACACTGGACGATTTTCGCCAACTGCTCGCTCTGGCCCGCGATCACGAGCTTGAAATCGCGCTGGATTTCGCAATTCAGTGTTCGCCCGATCATCCCTGGCTGGCCCAGCATCCCGCCTGGTTTGACTGGCGCGCCGACGGTTCGCTGCGTTATGCCGAAAACCCGCCCAAACGATACGAAGACATCGTCAACGTGGATTTCTACGGCGCGTCCGATAAACGCCAGAGCCGGCTCTGGACGGCACTGCGCGATGTGGTGCTGTTCTGGGCGAACAACGGAGTGCGTCTTTTCCGGGTGGATAACCCGCACACCAAACCGCTGCCTTTTTGGGAATGGATGATTGCCGACGTGCAGTCGCGCCACCCGGACGTTCTGTTCCTTTCGGAAGCCTTTACCCGCCCGAAAATGATGTACCGGCTGGCAAAGATCGGGTTCTCGCAGTCGTACACCTATTTCACCTGGCGCAACACCAAGCAGGAACTGACCGACTACCTGACCGAACTGAACGCATCGCCCGCACGCGATATTTTCCGTCCGCATTTTTTCGTGAATACGCCCGATATCAATCCTTATTTTCTGCAAACGTCGGGGCGGCCCGGGTTTCTGATACGCGCGGCGCTGGCGGCCTCGCTGTCCGGGCTCTGGGGCATGTATAACGGCTTCGAGCTGTGCGAGGCGCGCGCCCTGCCTGGCAAGGAGGAATACCTGGACTCGGAAAAATATGAAATTCGCGCCTGGGATTGGAACAGCCCCGGCAACATCACCGCCGAAATCAGCCAGCTCAACCGCATCCGGCGCAGCAATCCGGCCTTGCAAACCCATCTGGGCCTGCGGTTTCATTACGCCGACAACGACCAGGTCATCTTCTTTTCCAAGGCCACGCCCCGGCGCGACAATGTCGTGCTGGCGGCCATCAGCCTGAATCCCCACGCAGAACAAACGGCCACGCTGGAACTGCCCTTGTGGGAATTCGGCCTGCCCGATGACGGCGCGCTGGACGCGGAAGATCTTTTCAATGGCTACCGCTTCACCTGGCATGGCAAATACCAGCCCGTGCTGCTCACCCGGCAACGCCCTTTCGCTCTATGGCGCGTCAGCGCACCCGAGCGCATTGAACGAAGCAATGCCCTATGACCGGCGCCAGGAAAATCACGCCCCCCGACGACGACCTGCTCTGGTACAAAGACGCCGTCATCTATCAATTGCACGTCAAATCGTTTTTTGACGCCAATAACGATGGCGTGGGCGACTTCGCCGGGCTTATCAGCAAGCTCGACTATATTCAAAGCCTGGGGGTGGATACGATCTGGCTGCTGCCGTTCTACCCTTCGCCGCGCCTGGACGACGGTTACGATATTGCCGACTACCGACGCGTGCATCCCGACTACGGCTCCATCGCCGACGTCAGGAATTTCATTCGCGCGGCCCACCAGCGCGGGCTGCGCATTATCACCGAGCTGGTCGTCAACCACACCTCCGACCAGCACCCCTGGTTCCAGCGTGCGCGCCGCGCCAGGCCGGGCTCCGCAGCACGCAATTTCTATGTGTGGTCCGATAATGACCAGGCCTACGCCGGCACACGCATTATTTTTTGCGACACGGAGAAATCCAACTGGACCTGGGACCCCGTGGCGGGCGCCTATTTCTGGCATCGGTTTTATTCCCATCAGCCCGACCTGAATTACGATAATCCTCGTGTGCTCAAAGAAGTCATCAACGTCATGCGTTTCTGGCTGGATATGGGCATAGACGGTTTGCGGCTCGACGCCGTGCCCTACCTGGTCGAACGCGAGGGCACCAACAACGAAAACCTGCCGGAAACGCATGACGTGCTCAAGCAGATACGCGCCGCCATGGACGACGGCTATCCCGGCCGCTTATTGCTGGCGGAGGCCAACCAATGGCCTGAAGACGCGCAGGAATATTTCGGCACGGGCGACGAATGCCATATGTCCTTTCACTTCCCGCTGATGCCGCGCATGTACATGGCCATCGCCCGCGCCGACCGGCTCCCCATTACCGACATCATGCGCCAAACACCGGAAATTCCCGAGAATTGCCAGTGGGCGATTTTCCTGCGCAATCATGACGAGCTGACGCTTGAAATGGTGACCAGCAGCGAACGCGACTACCTGTGGGACGTCTATGCCGCCGATCGCCGCGCCCGCATCAACCTGGGCATACGCCGACGCCTGTCGCCCTTGCTGGAACGCGACCGGCGCCGTATCGAACTGATGAACAATCTATTGCTGTCCATGCCCGGCACGCCGGTTATCTACTACGGCGACGAACTGGGCATGGGCGACAATATTCACCTGGGCGACCGGGACGGCGTGCGTACCCCCATGCAATGGGCGCCGGACCGCAACGGCGGCTTTTCGCGCGCCGATCCCGAAAGCCTGCCCTTGCCGGTGCTGATGGGCCCGCTCTACGGCTACGAAGCGGTCAACGTCGAGGCACAACAGCGCGACCCGCACTCCATTCTGAACTGGACGCGGCGCATGCTGGCCAAGCGGCAGCAAACGCATGCCTTCGGACGCGGCGCCCTGCGCTTCCTGTTTCCGGGCAACCGCAAAATTCTCGCCTACCTGCGTGAGTACCAGGAGACGTCGCTGCTTTGCGTATCCAACCTGTCCAACGCGTCCCAGCCCGTGGAGCTTGATTTAAGCGCATTCAACGGCCGCGTCCCCATCGAAATGCTCGGCGGGACGCCGTTTCCCACGATCGGCGAACTGCCCTATCTGCTCACCTTGCCGCCCTACGGCTTTTACTGGTTCGAGCTCAGCACCTCGGCCTCGCCGCCCACCTGGCATGTCACGGGGCCGGAGCAATTGCCCGAATACGCGACGCTGGTGTTGCGCGGCCGAACCGGCTATCGCCTGACGGAGGGCTCGGTGCGCATCCTGAACACCGAAGTGCTGCCGCTCTATCTCGAGCACCAGCGCTGGTTTGCCAGCGACCAGCGCATTGAATCGGCGCAACCGGCTTATGTCATTCCGGTTCCCGGGCTGGACGAAATATTTTTAAGCGAGCTGGACGTGGCGCTGCCCGATGGCATCGCCCGCTACTTTTTGCCAGTGGCCCTCGTTTGGTCTGAAACCCTGCCGCCCCTGCCCCAGCAATATGCCCTGGCGCGCCTGCGCCGGGGCGCGGAAGTGGGCATGATTACCGATGCCTTCAGCGTCAGCCAGTTTGCCACGGGCTTGCTGGCCAACTTGCGTGCCGGGACGGAGCTTTCGGCCAACACCGGCGCCGGCCCCGTCACCATCCAGTTCCGCCCGGAGCCGGCGCTGCAGAAACTGGAGCTGCCCGACGAAATATCCGTAGACTGGTTCCACGGCGAGCAATCCAACAGTTCCCTCACCCTGGGAGGGGCAGCCATTTTGAAGCTGATGCGCCGGGTCGTTGGCGGCATCCATCCCGAATCCGAAATGACGCGGCAGCTCAGCCTGGCGGGCTACGCCAATTCGCCGCACCTGCTGGGTGAGGTCGTCCGCCTGGATGAGCAAGGCACGCCCCACACCCTGGCGCTTTTGCACGCCCATGTTTCGAATCAGGGCGATGCCTGGGCCTGGACTCTGGACTATCTCAAGCGAACGTTGGAGGGCGCCCTGCTTACCGGCGAAAGCCGGGCCGACTACAACGAAGAGTTGCTCAGCTATCAAGCCGTGGCCGCCACCATCGGCAAGCGGCTGGCTCAATTACACGCCGCCCTGGCCTTACCCAGCGACAACCCGGCATTCGCTCCTGAATCGATCAGCGCGGCCGAAGCCAGGCAGTGGGCCAAGAACGTGCGCACCATGCTGGGCGCCGCGCTCAAAACCCTGGGACAGCACAAGCAAACACTCGCCGCCACAGAACACGCTGCCATTGAAACGCTGCAGTCGCAGCGCCAGGCGCTTGCCACTCAAATCGACCGACTCGCCGAACAGGCCGCCGGCACGCTGCAAATTCGCATCCATGGCGACTTCCACCTGGGCCAGATCCTTATCGCGCAAAACGACGTGTATTTGATCGACTTCGAGGGCGAGCCCGTCCGCAGCATCGCCGAGCGCCGACGTAAAAGCAGTCCCTGGCGCGACGTGGCCGGCTTATTGCGCTCGCTCGACTATGCGGCCGCCGCCTCCACACTGGGCAAAGACGGCCCGGACCAAGATGCGCTGGTGGCGCAATTCAGGGTCAGCGCCACCCAGGCTTTCCTGAACAGCTATCGTTCAACCGCGCAAGAAGGCACCCAGCCGCTCGAAGGCGTGTGGATCGATGACCAGCGCGACGCCTCGTTGCTCGACTTGGCCTTATTTGAAAAGGCAGCTTACGAAATCTGCTACGAAGCGGCTCACCGGCCGGACTGGATACCCATACCGTTGTCCGGCCTGATCGAGCTTGCACACCGCCTTCTTGCCTCAGGAACTGAACCGCCCGGAACCCCACCCGCTTATGACACATCGCAAACCTCCTGAGCCGCGTCAACGTCCGGCCGCCGCCGTACACAAATCGGTGGCGAAGGCTCCGCCCCCATTGCTGGGCGATCTGGACCTGCACCTGATTGCCGAAGGACGGCATGACAACCTGGCCGACTGCCTGGGCGCGCATGCCATGGCGCTTGATGGCGTGGACGGCGTACGTTTTGCCCTGTGGGCGCCCAATGCCAGGCGCGTCGCCGTGGTCGGCGACTTTAATGCCTGGCGCGGCGAGCATCACGCCATGCATCGGCGCGGCGCGGGCGTATGGGAGCTCTTTGTTGCCGGCCTGAAGCCCGGCGCGTTGTACAAGTTCGAACTTATCGACAGCAATGGCGCGCTGCTGCCGTTAAAAGCCGATCCGCTGGCCCGGCAAACCGAAATGCCGCCGGCCACGGCCTCCGTCGTCCCCGATCCACAGGCATTTAGCTGGACCGACGACGCCTGGATGGCGCAGCGCGCCCAAAAACAAAGCGGCGACGCGCCGATTTCAATCTACGAAGTGCATATGGGTTCATGGCGGCGCGACGACGACGAACACGACGCCTGCCGCTGGGATAGCGCCGGTGCGCGCCTGATCGACTATGCCTGCCAAATGGGCTTCACCCATCTGGAACTCATGCCACCCCTTCGGCGGCTCATGGGGCTATCAGCCACTGGGGCAGTTTGCCCCCACAGCCCGCTATGGCACCCCAGCCGATTTTGCCCGATTTGTTGACCGCTGCCACGGCGCTGGTCTGGGCCTGATACTGGATTGGGTGCCGGCCCATTTCCCTTCCGACGCACACGGCCTAGAGCATTTTGACGGCACAGCGCTCTACGAACATGCCGATCCCCGCCAGGGCTTTCATCCTGACTGGAATACCCTGATCTACAACCTCGGCCGTAACGAGGTGCGCAACTTCTTGATTGCCAGCGCGCTGGAATGGCTAAAACGCTATCACGCCGATGGCCTGCGCGTCGATGCCGTCGCGTCTATGCTGTATTTGGACTACAGCCGTGAAGCGGGCCAATGGATACCGAACTGCTATGGCGGCCGTGAAAACCTGGAAGCTGTCGCCTTTCTACGCGAGCTGAATAGCGCCATCGCGCAGCACTGCCCCGGAGCGGTGATGATTGCCGAGGAATCCACCGCCTGGCCTGGCGTGACCAAACCCGTAAGCGAAGGCGGTCTGGGCTTCCACTACAAATGGAATATGGGCTGGATGCACGACACCCTGCGCTATATGCAGCACCACCCCATACACCGCCGCTTTCACCACCACGACATGACGTTCGGCATGATTTACGCTTATTCGGAACAGTTCATCCTACCCCTCTCGCATGACGAGGTGGTTCACGGCAAAGGGTCGTTGCTCGCCAAAATGCCAGGCGATCAATGGCAGCGTTTTGCCAACCTGCGCGCCTATCTCGGTTTTATGTGGGGCCACCCCGGCAAGAAACTGCTTTTCATGGGCGCTGAGCTGGGGCAAGAGCACGAATGGAACCACGACGGGCAATTGGACTGGGCTTCGCTGAACGATCCACTGCATGCCGGCCTGCAAAGCCTGGTGCGCGACCTGAACCGAATGTACCGAAAAACTCCGTCGCTGCACGCTAACGACACCAACCCATCCAGTTTCTCATGGGTGATCGGCGACGATCAAAACAATAGCATCCTGGCTTTTTTACGCCGGCACAACGAGCAAAACGTCCTGATCATTTGCAATTTAACCCCCGTACCGCGCTATAACTATCGCGTTGGCGTGCCTGAAGGAGGACAATGGCTGGAATGCCTGAATACCGACTCAGCGCTTTACGCCGGGTCTAATGTCGGCAACGCCGGAAGCGTCATGGCAGGCAATCTGCCAGCCCACGGACAACCGCACTCCCTATCGCTGACATTGCCGCCTCTTGCGACGCTCGTGCTGCAACCTCAAGGGTGAACGAATATGCGAAATGCGTTTCCCGACCGCCTGGCCCCCGGGCTACCCTACCCCTTGGGGGCAACCAGCGACGGATTAGGCATCAATTTTGCCGTCTTTTCAGCCAACGCAAGCAAAATCGATCTTTGCATTTTCGACGCCAAAGGCCGCAAGGAACTACGCCGGTTTGCTCTGCCTGAATGCACGGACGAAGTCTGGCATGGCTACCTTCCCGACTACGACCCGGGCCTGATCTACGGCTACCGTGCCCACGGCCCTTACAGCCCGGAAAACGGCCACCGTTTCAACCCCCACAAACTGTTGCTCGATCCTTACGCACGCCAGATACACGGCTCGGTGAACTGGTCCAACGCCTTGTTCGGCTACCGCGTGGGGCATGCCAGAGCCGACCTGAGCATGGACCGACGCGACAATGCGCTAAATGTTCCCAAAAGTGTGGTCACCGATGAAAGTTTCCAGTGGGGGCACGAAAACCGGCCGCAGACCGCCTGGTCGGACATGACGATTTACGAAGCTCATGTGCGCGGCCTGTCGATGCGCCGCGAAAACCTCCGCGGCGAACTGCGAGGCACCTACGCCGCGCTGGCCGATCCCCGCTTTATCGACCACCTGCACACATTGGGGGTACGCGCCATCGAGCTGATGCCGGTACATGCGTTTTTACGCGACCAATTCCTGATAGAACGCGGTCTGACCAACTACTGGGGTTACAACACCCTGTCTTTTTTCGCCCTTGAGCCGGCCTATATGACCACCGGCAAGTCCAACGACTTGCGCATGGCGATCCGGCGCCTGCACGCCAACGGCATCGAGGTCCTACTGGATGTGGTCTACAACCACACGTGTGAAGGCAACGAGCTGGGGCCGACCCTATCGTGGCGCGGCCTGGACAATGCCAGCTACTACCGCCTGATTCCCGGCGACGAACGTCACTATATCAACGACACGGGTTGCGGCAACACCGTTAACCTTTCCCACCCGCGCGTGCTGCAAATGGTGATGGACTCGTTGCGCTACTGGGCCTCGTCCTACCAGATCGACGGCTTTCGCTTTGATCTGGGTGTCACACTGGGCCGCGAAGGCACAGGCTTTGATCCCGGGTCGGGTTTTTTCGATGCCATTGCCCAAGACCCGGTGCTGTCGCGGCTTAAGCTCATTTCCGAACCCTGGGATGTCGGGCCGGACGGCTATCAGCTGGGCAACCATCCCCCCGGGTTTGCCGAGTGGAACGACAAGTTTCGCGATACCGCCCGCCGGTACTGGAGGGGAGACCCCGGTATGCGCGGCGAACTGGCTGGCCGGCTCATGGGCTCCGCCGATTTCTTCAACCGGCGCCACCGCCGGCCCTGGGCCTCGGTGAACTATGTCGCCTCGCACGACGGCATGACCGTAAGCTTCGAAACCAAACACAACGAAGCCAACGGCGAAGAAAACAACGACGGGCACGCCGAAAACTTCAGCCGCAATTGGGGCGTCGAAGGCCCGAGCGACCAGGCTTCCGTCAACGCCGTGCGCCAACGAACGGTGCGCGCCATGCTGGCCACCGCTTTTTTTTCACACGGCACGCCCATGCTGCTGGCGGGTGATGAGTTCGGCCACAGCCAGCAAGGCAATAACAACGCTTATTGCCAGGACAACGACACATCGTGGCTGGACTGGAGCCTGGCCGACACTGCGGCCGGCCGCAGCTTGATTGCGCTGGTGTCCCGTCTGGCGGCCCTGCGCCGGGAGTATTGCACCTTGCGCATGCCGCACTACCTGAACGGCGGGCATGAGCTGATCAGCGGCCTGCCCACGGTATCCTGGTTTGACGCCGATGCCCAGCCCATGTCCGAAGCGAGCTGGAACGAACCCGAGGGGCAGGTTCTGGGCTTGCGCCGCGCGCACCGAAAAGAAGATGGAATCGTCGAAGTCACATTTCTTCTGCTGAATGGCAGCGATCAGGACCTGACCTTCAACCTGCCTGCCTCGGCCGCGCCCTGGACCTTTCTGCTCGACACCGCCACGCCTGAAAGCGCCTATGTGGTCCCCAGGGACCGGCCCATCCTGTCCAAGGCCCACAGTGTCATTTTGCTGGGCTGCGCGCTGCCGGAAGAACAGCCATGAAGACCGGCGACGCTACCGCCGCCGCAAGCCAAGCGCAACGCTCGGGTCACGAGGCAGGCCACCGCTTTACTTTCTCGTTCGGCGCGCACGCGCTTGACGACGGATCGACACAGTTTCGCGTCTGGGCGCCCTCGCATGAAACCCTGACATTGGAAATCGAAGGCTATCCTCCTGTTCCCATGCGGTCTGTTGCACACGGGTTTCACGAAGCCCAAACCTGGTGTGCGACCGGCTCGCGCTACCGATACCGAATCCGCCCCGAGCTGGCCGTGCCCGACCCTGCTTCGCGGCTGCAAGACGGCGACGTACATAGCGCCAGCCTTGTCACCGGCCGCGACGCCTACCCCTGGGCTCACCCTGATTGGCGGGGCCGACCCTGGAACGAAACCGTTCTGTACGAACTGCACCCTGGCGTGGCCGGCGGATTCACGGGATTACAGCAACGACTGGCCAGGCTGGCCGAATTGGGCATTACCGCCGTCGAACTCATGCCTATCGCCGATTTTCCGGGCTTGCGAAACTGGGGCTATGATGGCGTCCTGCCCTACGCCCCCGACACCGCCTATGGCACGCCGGAGCAGCTCAAATCCATGATCGACACAGCACATGGCCTTGGCATCATGGTGTTTCTTGATGTGGTCTATAACCACTTCGGGCCCGACGGCAATTATCTGTTTGAACTTGCGCCGGAGTTCTTTCGCACCGACAGGCAGACCCCTTGGGGGCCGGCCATCGATTTCCGTCGGCCCGAGGTACGCCGATTCTTTGCCGAAAACGCGCTGTACTGGCTGACCGAATACCGATTCGACGGGCTACGGCTGGATGCCGTCCATGCGATCGGAGAACAAGACTGGCTGCCCGAAATGGCACAGTTCGTACGCCGGCACGTCTCGCCGGAGCGCCAGGTTCACCTGGTGCTTGAAAACGACGACAACGTAGCGCGCCTTATGACACAAGGCTTCGACGCCCAATGGAACGACGACGGACACCACATTCTGCATCACCTGCTGACCGGCGAAACCCAGGGCTACTACATGGCCTACGCCGACCACCCCGCCGAAAAACTGGCGCGCTTCCTGAGCGACGGGTTTATTTATCAGGGCCAACCTAGCCCCTGGCGCAAAGGCGCGGCACGCGGCGAGCCCAGTACCAGCCTGCCGCCCACGGCATTCGTCCTGTTCTTGCAAAACCACGACCAAATCGGCAACCGCGCCATGGGAGAGCGCCTGGCAAGCTTGCTTTGCGGGCGGCCCCATGCCCTGCGCGCGGCGATTGCACTGCAACTGCTCTGCCCGCAAATCCCCTTGATTTTCATGGGTGAAGAGTGCGGCGCAACGACGCCTTTTTTCTACTTCACCGACTATCGGGATCCGCATCTGGCGGCCGCCGTACGCGACGGCCGACGCAAGGAATTTGCCGATTTCCATGCCATGGCGGGCCTGAAGGCGCAAAATGATATTCCCGACCCGAACGCGCCACAGACGTTTGCCGCACTGGCGGGAACCCTGGAATGCGACGACAGCCTGGCCCAACGCTGGCAGGCTTATTACCGCCTCTTGCTGACCATACGCACGCAGTTCATAACTACCCATTTGGCGCCGGCACGCAGCCTTGGCGCGCAAGCATTGGGGCCCGCAGCCGTCGCCGCACAATGGCGCCTGGCGAACGGCTCGGTACTGACGCTGCACGTCAATCTGGGCGAGACACCGATTCAAACGAATGGTTTCTCCGGCCAAGACCCGGTTGATCATGAGGAAGCAGCCACCGTCTTGTTCGAAAGCATCGCAGCCGCAGCGTCGGCCCTGCAACAAGGAGCGCTGTGGCCCGAATGCGCCATCGCCACCCTGCGCCCGGCCCTTTCCTCAAGGTTGAATCATGCCTGAGTCCACCTCCCGCGACAGCAATCTGCTTGAACTGGCGCGGCAAGCCGGTCTCGCCCCCACTTGGGAAGACGCCCACGGGCACCGCCACGCCGTCAACCCCGACGTATTGCGCACGCTCCTGGCCGCGCTCGACTTGCCCGCCGACTCGGCCGCGGATGTGCATGACAGCCTGCACCGCCTGCAAACCGACCTGGCGCGCCACCACGGCCCGCTTGTGGTTGGCCAGGCCAATCGCCCCATTTCGCTTTCCGCGGCCGCGGGCACCCGCTACACGCTGACACTCGAAAACGGGCAGCAACTGAGCGGCACGCTTGAACCGGCTTCCTCCGGGGACGGCCTGCTTTCGCCCATTGCCCAGATCGGTTATCACACACTGCTCATGCAAGATCGGCAAATAACGCTGGCCATCGCGCCGCCGTGCTGCCCGTCGGTAGAAGCCGTGGCCGCCACAACCAGGCCGCGCCTTTGGGGCGTCAGCGCGCAGCTGTATAGCCTGCGCCGGGGGCGCCAGAACGATCCGGCGCAGGCCACCGGCTTCGGCGATTTTGCCGCGCTGGCCGCCCTGGCCCGCCACGCGGCGCACCACGGTGCCAGCGCCGTCGCGATCAGTCCTGTACACGCCCTGTTCGCCGCCAACCCGCATGACTACAGCCCTTATGCGCCGTCGAGCCGACTCTTCCTGAATGCGCTCTATGCCAGCCCTGAACTCGTGCTAAGCGAGCATGCCGTCGCGCAGGCGCGCAACGCGCTAAACCTCGACGAAGCGCTGGTACGCACCGATGCCCGAAGCACCATCGACTGGCCCGCCGCTGCCGGCATGCGCATGCAGTTGTTCCGTCAGTTGTTCAACGGCTTCCAGAGCCGTGCGTCTTCCCTTGAACGCCAGGCGCTTGCGCACTTTCGGCACGCCGGCGGCGAAGCCCTTGAAAACCATGCTCGTTTCGAAGCGCTGCATGCGCATTACTCAACCCTGCCAGGCGCGGAAAACGGCTGGCAGTATTGGCCAGAGCCATTGCGCGATCCGGCCGGCCCTGCGGTACAGGCATTCGCCGAGCAACACCCCAACGAGATCGAGTTTCATGTGTTTTTGCAATGGCTGGCCTCGCAGAGCCTGAAGCACGTCCAGCACAGCGCGTGTAACGCAGGCATGCCAATAGGCTTGATCACCGATCTGGCGATAGGCACCGATCCGCGTGGCAGCCACGCCTGGAGCCGACAGGCGGAAATACTGACAGACGTCACCGCCGGCGCGCCACCCGACCTGTACAACCCATTGGGCCAAAACTGGCACCTCACCGCCTTCTCGCCCCTTGCGCTGCAGGCCGGCGGCTATAGCGCCTACCTTGAAATGCTGCGCGCGGCGCTAGACTATTCGGGAGGAATCCGCATCGACCACGCACTGGGACTGCATCGGCTGTGGCTCGTGCCCAAGGGGGCATCGCCCGCCGACGGAGCTTATTTGCATTACCCGCAAGCGCAGTTAAGCCAGCTTATCGCCCTGGAAGCATGGCGTCACCAGGCTCTCGTCATCGGTGAAAACCTGGGCACGGTTCCAGCCGGCTTTAACGCACAACTGGAACACACCGGCATACTCGGCATCAGCGTCCTGTGGTTCGAACGCGAGGACACGCCGCCCCCGGACGCCGCACAAGCACCGGCCTTCCTGCCGCCGGAACAATGGTCGCCATGTGAAGTGGCCATGACCACCACGCATGATCTGGCCACAGTTCGCGGCTGGTGGCAGGGCCGGGACCTGGACTGGCGCATCGGCCTAAACCTGATCGGACCGGATGAAAACGAAAGCATGCTGCGCGCCCGGCGCGAACACGACAAGAATCGGCTCTGGCAGGCGCTTTGCGACGCCGGTTGCGTGCTAAGCATAGACCCGCAACCCCCCGTTCAGGCCCCCTTGGAAGCGCTGCTCAATTTCGTCGCACGCAGCCCATCGCCGCTGGCCCTGATTCCCCTGGAAGATCTGCTGGGCCTGACGGAACAGCCCAATTTGCCCGGCACCGACGGCACGCACCCCAACTGGGTGCAACGCCTGGCGATCACAGCCAGTCGCCTTTTTGACGACGAACAGGTACGCCGCAGTGTGGACGCCATTACGCAAGGCAGGGAGGCCTCATGAGCCTTCCCCGAGCCACCTTGCGCCTGCAGTTCCATACGGGATTCACGCTCGCGGATGCCGCCCGGCGTGTGCCCTATTTCGCGCAGCTCGGCATCAGCCATCTGTACGCATCGCCGCTCACGCGAGCCAGGACCGGCTCAATGCATGGCTACGACATCGTCGACCCGACGGTGATCAGTGCGGAACTGGGCGGCGAACCCGCGCTGCATGCGCTAGTAAGGCAGCTACGCCTGCATGGGATGGGCCTGATACTGGACATCGTTCCCAATCATCTGGCGACAAGCGCCGAAAATGCCTGGTGGTGGAGCGTGCTTGAACACGGCCCAGCCAGTCCATACGCCTCTTGGTTCGACATCAATTGGACGAGCGCCGATCCGGCCTTGCATGGCAAAGTGCTGGCGCCATTCCTGGCCGTGCCCTACGGGCAAGCCCTTAAAAACGGCGCCATTCGCCTGCAATTCGACACGCCCTCGCAGCGCTATCGCGTCGATGCCTGCGGCCAGCCTTACCCCCTCGCCCCCGGCACGCTGACCGCTGGCGACGATCCGCAAACCGTGCTGACCCGCTACAACGCCTCCACGCCCCAAGGCCTGCGCAACCTGCATGACCTCCTGGAAAAGCAGCCCTATCGACTGGCCTGGTGGCGCTGCGCCGCCGACGAACTGAACTGGCGCCGATTCTTCGAGATCAGCGATCTTATTGGCGTACGCATGGAAAACGACGAGGCGTTCAAGGCCGTCCACGCCCTGCCCCTGCATCTGTTCGAGCAAGGACTGATTGACGGGCTGCGCATCGATCATGTCGACGGGCTCGCCGATCCCCGCGCCTACTGCCGGCGCCTGCGCGCCGCGCTTGAGACGCGCCGCGCCCGACGCCCGGCGCCGCATGATGGCGAACCGGCCTACCTGATCGTCGAAAAAATTCTGGCGCATGACGAAATGCTCGACACCCGTTGGGGTGTAGACGGCACGACGGGCTACGACTTCATGGATCAGGTCGGAGCGCTGCTGCACGATCCCGAAGGGCGGGAAAAGCTGACGAGCTGCTGGCAACGCGTATCGTGCGACAAAAGACACGGCGACGACCTGCTGGAGGAGGCCCGGATCCTGATCCTGCGCCGACACCTCGCCGCCGAACGAAACACCCTTATCCGGGCCCTGCATCAACTGGCGCGTGCCGACCTGGGCACACGCGACTGCAGCGCGGTCGCCATCGGCCGCGTACTCGATCAACTGCTGGCGCTATTTCAAGGCTACAGAACCTACGTTGATACGGACGGTTCGAGCCCGGCCGATACCCAACGCCTGAACCAGGCGGTGCAGAAGGCCCGTGCACGCCTGAGCATGGATCACGATAGCGATGACGCCGAACTGCTGGGCACGATCGCGCACTGGCTGAGCCCAACAGAAAATCACCCGCCCGACGCCCTGCAAAGCGAAGTCGTCCGACGCTTCCAGCAACTCACTTCGTCACTGGCCGCCAAATCGCTGGAGGACACCGTCTTTTATCGCTATGGCCGCTTGGTTTCACGCAACGAAGTCGGCGCCGACTTGAAGGTATTCGCCCTTTCCCCGGACGATTTCCACCGCCATGCCGTCTGGCGCGCCGTCCATGCCCCCAGGTCGATGCTCGCGACCGCCACCCATGACCACAAGCGCGGCGAGGACGTACGCGCCCGGCTGGCGGTACTCAGCGAGATGGCGGATGTGTGGATGCAAACCGTCACCGACTGGATGGTGCATCACGGTAGAGACCAGGTCCACCCCGCCGACCGCTACATGCTTTACCAGACCCTGGTGGGCGCCTGGCCGCCGGAACTCGACGTTCACGACGACGCTCAAATACACGCTTATACGCAACGGGTGAACCAATGGCAAATCAAGGCCCTGCGCGAAGCCAAATTGCGCTCCAGCTGGCTGGCTCCCAACCATAATTACGAAGCGGCCTGCACCGCCTTCCTGGAATGGCTGATGCGCCCCGGCGATGACACCGCTCCAAGGTATGAATTGGCGCGATTCGTGCAAATCATTGCGCGCCCCGGCGCCATGAACAGCCTGGTCCAGACTTTCTTGCGCCTGACCGTGCCGGGTATCCCCGATCTGTACCAGGGCGCCGAATTTTGGGACTTCAGCCTGGTCGACCCCGATAACCGGCGCACCGTCGATTTCGATGCCCGTCTCGATGCCTTGAGGCGCGACGCATCCTCGGCAAACTGGCGCAATGGCTACATCAAGCAGGCGCTCATTCGACAGTGCCTGCAGTTGCGCCGCGACTATGCCGACCTTTTAACTCAGGGCAATTACACGGCCCTGGGTGTTGCCGGACGACGAAAAGCGCATGTCATCGCCTTTGTCCGCGAATTCGACGAACAACGGCTCGTCGGCGTTGCCATACACTTGCCATTGGACGCATGCCGCCCACCGGCAAATCCGGATCAGACCGGTTTGAGCATTGCGCCGCATTGGTGGGAGGACACCGTCATCCAGTTTCCCGCAAGTTACACGGGATCCGCCTTGACCGATAAGCTCAGCGGAATACGGGTCAAGGTCGGATCGGACGGCGACGTCCCAATAGCCGAAGTTCTGCGCGCGGGGCCGGTGGCGCTCCTGATGCCAGACGCCCCCGACGCCTACCAATAAGGCGGCTGGTCGTAATAATCGTGCAGCTTCGTGGCCCATGCCACATCGGCCATGCGCGGCCAATTATCTTGGTCGAAGCCCTCTGCCGCCTTCAGCCGCTGGACGTCGATATCAAGCAAAAAACAGTGCCTGTCGGTGTCCAGAGTAACCGCGGTCCACGGAATGGCAAAAAGCTTGTCGCCCACTCCAAGAATTCCGCCGTGAGACAACACGACATACGCGATTCGTCCGCGCGGCACATCAATCATAATCTCATGGACCGTGCCCAATTTTTCGTTGGCCAAGTTATACACGTCATCACGCGCCAGCGTCGATGCAGCCATGATCTCGGGCCCCGGTCCCCCGCTGGGCATAACACTGCCTTCACCGACGATCTTCGCCCGGCCGCCGGGATTTTGCCTGGATTCTTCCATAAAAATCTCCTTATCTGTGAATGGAAGGTGTAGCAATCGACGTGCCCAGGAGTAGGCGAACGCCTTCGAATCCAGGCATTTATTACATGGGTCGGTAACTTCCAGGCATTTGCGCAACGGGCCATCGTTACGTCGAAATACCTATCGAAACGGGACGACACAGCAACGTAACGGAGGCCGACAGTTGGTAAAGATATGCCTCCGCAAAAAATGAAAAACCCAGGCCGATGGCTCGCTTCTTGTGCAGCTTTCGGACAAAACCGCGTGATTTTGCCGCGACAACCATTCCTCACCGTCCATTCAAAGCCTAAAAACTGGCATGGGATTTGCTTGAATAAGTACATCAGCCCTCGTCTTGTACAAGAGCAACGCGAGGGATCTTCCACCGCCACGCCTGAGGAGATAACCTTGATACACGCCAGCTATGAGTTCCACGCGCGCCAACAACAGGTGCTTACCCCTCGACTACAGCAATCGGTAAAACTGCTGCATATGTCTACCCTGGACTTCAATCGGGAAGTTGCCCAGGCTTTATCGGAGAACCCATTTCTGGATGAGGACGAACACGACCAGGCGCCTGACCCCGCGCAAACGAGGGACAACGGCCATGTGGCCTCCGACGCCCTCGATACGGCGCCGTCCGACAATTCCCTGGCGACGAACGACGCCTCCACCTCGGAAGGGGAACCCTCGTCCTTGGCGAAAATGGAATACAACGAACGCCCCGATTACTCCGGCGACTATCCCAATAGCCGCCCCGCGACAGATAGCGACGTGGGTCAATGGGCGCGGCAGGAACAGCGACTGCAAGATGCACTTCTTGCCGACCTGTCCGGCTATCGCCTGACACAGCGCGACCTTGCATTGATTACATTTATCGTCGACGCCCTGGATGACGACGGTTATTTAAGGACCCCATTAGCAGACCTGGCCACCGCCTTGCAATTCGATCCGCCGATCCGCGACGAAGAATGGACGACGGCGCTACGCCTGATTCAGCAGGCCAGCATCCCGGGGCTGGCCGCACGCGACCTGACCGAATGCCTGACCTTGCAATTAGCGGCGCTCGAGCCCTGCGTGCCCGGCCGCGAACTGGCCATTACCATTGCGTCAACCCAGCTTGAGCGCCTGGCGCGCTGCGAGTACGCATGGCTGGCGAAAACGCTGGAACAGCCCGAACACGACATCAAGCAAGCCTGCGACTTGATTCGCCGCCTGGACCCCAAGCCCGGCCGGCGTTTTGCCCGCATTGATCCGACGAGCTACATCGTCCCGGACACGTTCGTGCGCCGCGTCGGAAAAGTCTGGACCGCCGTACCGAACCACGCCAGCATACCCCGCGTGCGCCTGCATAGCGGCTATATGCAGCTCTTTCGCGAAGCCTCCAATACGAACCATGCGCCGGTAGCCCAGGCATTGCAAGAGGCCCGCTGGCTGATGCGCAGCATCGATCAACGCGCCACCACCATACAGCGCGTCGCCGCCGCCATCGTCGCCCGCCAGCAAACATTTTTCGATTACGGCGAAGTGGCCTTGCGCCCGTTGATGCTCAGCGAAATCGCCGAAGAGCTGGGCGTACACGAATCCACCGTCTCCCGCGCCACCAGCAACAAATACCTGGCAACCGCGCGCGGCGTCTATGAGTTCAAACATTTTTTCTCGCGCGAACTGGCCACCCAATCCGGTGGAACGTGTTCATCGGCCGCCGTGCGTGCGCTGATCCAGGAAATGATCGACGAAGAAAACCCGAGGGAGCCGATGTCCGACGTCACGCTGACAAAAAAACTGGCGCGCGAAGGGATTGTAGTGGCGCGGCGCACCGTATCGAAATACCGGACACAACTTAAGACCCCCCCGGCTGAAATGCGCCGCGCGTTGTAATGCTTCAGGGCGCGGCCGGTGCGCACGGCACGCCAATTGCTGGCGCGATAAGGCAGGCAGGCGCTTCATCATCATGACTGAAAAGCCCTGGTCGTTAACGTAACGTTTTTAAGGAGTCTTCTTATGAAAGTATTCAAACCCACCCTAAGTGCGCTCATGCTCGGCCTTTGCGTAACGGCGTTTTCGGTGCAAGCTCAAACGTCCACAGCGCCTTCTGCCAATCCCGAAAACAAGCCGGCTCAATCCACGCCGCCCGCTACCGCGCCCAGCGGCTCCTCCGGAATGGGCGCCACCACGCCAGCGCCAACGGGATCGTCAAGCGGTGCCGCCTCTACGCCGGGCGCCATGTCGGGCGCCATGCCAATGAGCAAAGATCAAATCAACGATCAATACAAAACCGACAAAGACGCATGCAAAGACATGAAGGACAATGCGAAAGACGTGTGCGAGGCTGAGGCCAAGGCCAAACGCGACATCGCCGACGCGGATCGTGAAGCCTACGAAAAGAAAATGGAAGCGCACTACGACGTCGCCAAGACCAAATGCGACGGCATGTCGGGCGACGCCAAGGATACTTGCGTGAAAGACGCCAAGGCGCAATACAAACCGTAAGACTCATGCGCTAAAAGACCGAAAAACAATCTACAGGTAAAATCATGGGTTGTGTAAACCAACCGCCAACCCATGATCGCCCTTTACCCTTCACCGTGCCCTGACGCCTTGCGAGGCCGCGCCCATGCCTAGCGCTGCGCCGCCCTACGCTGTTCAGGCCACCAATCTGCACAAGTCGTTTGGCTCCAACGAGGTGCTGAAAGGCATTTCGTTTACCGCGGGCCGCGGCGAAGTGCTGTCGATCATCGGCGCGTCCGGCTCGGGTAAAAGCACCCTGCTGCGCTGCATCAACCACTTGGTCGTACCCGATCAGGGCGAAGTGCATATCGGCCGCGACGCGCTGCGCAGCCGCAAGCGCGCCAACGGCGAAGCCGTCACCGCCGACCCAAAGCAATTGGACCGCGTACGGGCCAAGCTGGGCATGGTGTTCCAGAACTTCAATCTGTGGTCGCACCGCACCGTTTTACAAAACATCATTGAAGGCCCGGTGCACGTACTGCACGTCAGCAAGCACGACGCCACGCAATACGCCCTGGAGCTGCTCGCCAAAGTCGGCCTGTCGGAAAAGCACGATGCCTACCCGGCCGAGCTATCGGGCGGCCAACAACAGCGCGTCGCGATTGCCCGCGCCCTGGCCATGAACCCCGATGTATTGCTTTTCGACGAGCCCACCTCGGCGCTCGATCCGGAAATGGTCGGCGAAGTGCTTAAAGTCATTCGCCAATTGGCCGACGAGGGGCGCACCATGATTCTCGTGACCCACGAAATGAAGTTCGCCCGCGAAGTATCCGACCAGACGATCTTTATGCATAATGGCCTGGTCGAAGAGATCGGGCGCCCCGAAGACGTCTTCGACCACCCCAAATCCGAGCGCTTGCGCCAGTTTCTACAACCGTTGCAGTAACTCTTCGGGCCTGGCCTGCGGCCTGCCTTCACCAGAAAGGAAGATTTCCGTGATCAAACCTCTAATTCAGAAAATCGCGCTCTGCGCCGGCCTGGCCGTGCTGGGCCTGAATACGGCTTCGGCCGCCGGCACCCTGAAAATCGGCACCGAAGGCGGCTACCCGCCTTGGAGCATGGTCGACGCCTCGGGCAAGGTCACCGGCTTTGACGCCGACGTCGGCAACGCCCTGTGCAAAGAACTCGACATGCAATGCCGCTTTGTCGTCCAAGCCTTCGACAGCCTGATTCCCTCGCTCGACGCCAACCGCTTCGACCTGATTATTTCCGGCATGTCGGTCACGCCCGAGCGCAGCAAACGTATCTCGTTCAGCATTCCCTATGTGGTCGAAGACGCTATTTTTGTCCTGCCCAAGAACAGCCCGCTGGTCAAAATCACAAATACCGCCGACCTGCTTAAAGGTTTGGATGGCAAGACGGTTGGCGTACAAGGCGGCACCACCCATGGCGCCTATCTTCAGCAAGCCGCTCCCGGCCTGAAGACCAAGTCGTACGAGACCCTGGACCAAATGCAGATCGACCTGAATGCGGGCCGCGTCGATGCCACCTTTGCCGACCTGACTTCGCAGTCGAAATTCCTGAAGAAAGTCGGCGACAAAGACTTCGCCCTGTCCGAGCTCCTGATCAAAGCCTCGTCCTCGCCGGAAACCCTGGGCTACGGCATCGGCGTGGGCATCAACAAGAGCAATCCCGAGCTCAAGCAAAAAGTCGACACCGCCCTGTGCAAGCTGATCAACGACGGCACCATCAAAGCCTCCAGCGAAAAATGGTTCGACATCGACATCTCGAACTACGACGTATGTAAAAAATAAGTTGTTCGATACCATACTTTCCATACTTGACCAGGGCTGGGGCTGGACGCTCTTGCGGGGCACCGCGATGACGCTGGTCATCTCGGTGTTCGGCATGGCGCTGGGCGTCGTCATCGGCATTGCCGGCGCCAGCATCAAGGTATCGGGCCCCAGGCCGCTAAGCCTGCTGGTCAGTTGCTACACCACGGTGGTGCGCAGCATCCCCGAACTGCTGATTATCTACCTGCTGTTCTTCGGCACCATTCAAAGCGTTTCAGACCTGGCCGACGCCCTGGGCATCGGCGACGCCATCACCGGCTGGTTTCCCGCCCTGGTCGGCATCCTGGCCATCGGCCTGATTGCCGGCTCGTATGGCGTCGAGGTCTTCCGCGGCGCCCTGAGCGTCATTCCCCATGGCCAGATCGAAGCCGCGCAAGCCATCGGCATGTCGCGCAGACAACGCCTGTACCGCATTATTCTGCCGCAAATGTTCTGGTACGCCCTGCCCGGCGTCAACAACGTCTGGCAAGCCGCGCTCAAAGACACCGCCCTGATTTCCCTGATCGGCCTGGTCGAAATCATGCGCGCCGCCGTCCTGGGCGCCGCCGCCACCCGCGAACCCCTGGCGCTGTACCTGATGGCCGGCGCCCTGTACTTTGCCGTCGGCGTCGGCAGCCAGGCTGTTTTCGTCATGGCCGAGCGTTACTACGGCCGCGGCATGAGGGGACACTGATGTTCGACCTCGCCTACTTCCAGGACACCGCCCTGACGCTTTTCAAAGGCTTCGGGCTCACCGTGTACATTGGCGTGCTGGCCATCGCCCTGGCCCTTGGCATCGGCCTGATCCTTGCCCTCATGCGCCTCTCGCCCAACGCCCTGCTATCCCGCTTCGCCTTCGTCTACAGCACCTGCTTTCGCGGCACCCCGCTGCTGGTCCAGCTCTTCATCCTGTACTACGGCATCGGCACCCTCGCCTTCGTGCGCGACACACCCGCGCTGTGGTGGCTATTCAGCGACGGCGGCCGCTGCGCCATCCTGGCGATCGCCCTGAACAGCGGCGCCTACGTCAGCGAAGTCATGCGCGGCGGCTTCCAGTCCGTGCCCAAAGGGCAGATCGAAGCCGCCAAAGCCTGCGGCATGTCCTCCATTTTGCGCTTTCGCCGCATCGTCTTCCCCCTGGCCATCCGCCAGGCCCTGCCCGCCTACAGCAATGAAATCGTCCTCGCCATCAAAGGCACCAGCCTGGCCTCGACCATCGCCGTCATGGAGCTCACCGGCTACGCCAAACGCCTGATGAACCAAAGCTACGCCATCATCGAAACCTTCGTCATCGCCGGCGTCCTCTACCTGATGATCAACCTCTTCCTGCTAGGCTGCGTCCACTTGGTGGAACGCTGGCTGCGCGTCGCCAAGACGTAGGATGCAATCGGCGCATTGCCGAGGTGCAGGATTTGATGCAAACTATCTCTAACGCCACACAAGGCCCGAACACACCGAGCTGCGCCTGAAAAACGCCACCCCCGCACAATTAGAAACCTGGTCCTTAAACATTCTGGACGCCACCTCGCTAGAAGACGTATTTACCGAATGACAAAAACTCAGGCGGGCGCGGCGAGGTCCTGGCCGGGCGCTTCGTGAGCGCCGGCTTAAGAACGGGGCCCTTGCCATCAAACTACTACTGATCCAAAGCCCTCAACCTGCGCAAACTCTCAAACCGCCTCACCTTCCCCGTAAACGGATCCTTGAACTCCACCGCCCGGGCCAGCAACTGCAACGGCCGCGTAAAGTCGTCTTCGGCCTGATACGCCAGCAATTCGGGGTAAAAACCATCGTTGCAAATCGGCGTCCCCAACGCACTCATATGCACTCGAAGCTGGTGTTTGCGCCCCGTATAAGGCCGCAAGCGATAATGCGCCAACGTCCCCAAACGCTCAATCAGCTCAATCGCCGTCTCGCTATTGGGTTCGCCCTCCACCTCTTCCATCGTAAAATGTGTCGCCTTCACCACAATGCGGCCGCGATGCACACACGGCAAGCGTAAATCCGCCTTCCAGGGCGCCACCGCCTCGTACTCCTTCTGCACATTGCGCGACTGAAACAGCGTCTGATACGCCCCACGCGCCATCGGGTCGGCGCAGAACAACATCACCCCCGCCGTATCCCTATCCAGGCGATGAATCGGACTTAACAAAGGCAAATCCAGCGCGCTGCGCAAACGCGTCAGCGCCGTCTCTTGCAAATACCGCCCGCCCGGAATGCTCGCCAGAAAATGCGGCTTGTCCACCACCACCAGGCGCTCATCGCGATGCAGCACCGTCAGCTCGAACGGAACCGCCACCTCGCCGGGCACCTCACGGTAATACCAAAGCCAGCGCATGGGGCGGTAGACATCCCCCGCCTTCTGCGGCACGCCGGCCTCGTCCACAATTTCGCCGCGCTCAAGCCGATCCAGCAAAATCGCCGGCGCCATAAACTTGAAACGCTCGCATAAAAAATCGAACAACGTCGGCCACGGCCCCTGCGGCAAATGCACGCGGCTGGGCGCCACCCCGGCACGGGTCGGCAAGGGGGCATTCACCATCTGCTCGTGCTGGCTGGCTCGGCTCATTCCCTTTCCAAACCCATGCTGAACACGCAGGCGAAGCGCAGGCAGACCAGTTGCACGACAAGCGAAGCCGACACAATGCGCCGTTGAACTGGAAATGGAATCACAGCGTCAGGCGGCCCAGTCCAGAATGACCTTGCCGCTTTGCCCAGACAGCATCACGCCGAACGCATCCTGATAATCATCGACCGAATAGCGGTGCGTAATAATGGGCGATAAATCCAGGCCGCTTTGCAGCATCGCCACCATTTTGTACCAAGTCTCGAACATCTCGCGCCCGTAAATGCCCTTGATTTCCAGGCCCTTGAAGATCACCTTGGTCCAGTCGATAGCGAAACCGTCTGGCGGGATGCCCAGCATGGCGATTTTGCCGCCATGATTCATCTGCTCCAGCATGCTGGAAAACGCGCTGGGCACGCCCGACATTTCCAGCCCCACATCGAAACCTTCCTGCATATTCAGCTCGGCCATGACATCGGCCAGCGATTCGCGCGTCACGTTCACCGCCCGGGTTGCGCCCATTTTGCGCGCCAGTTCCAGGCGGTAATCATTCACGTCGGTAATCACCACATTGCGCGCGCCCACATGCCGGGCAATCGCCACCGCCATCGCGCCGATCGGCCCCGCGCCGGTTATCAGGACGTCTTCGCCAACCAGGTTGAACGCCAGCGCCGTATGGGTAGCATTCCCGAACGGGTCGAAAATGGCGGCCATTTCATCGGACACGTCATCGGGAATCTTGAACGCATTAAACGCCGGAATCACCAGATAGTCGGCAAAGGCGCCCGGCCGATTCACGCCCACGCCCGACGTATTGCGGCACAAATGGCGCCGGCCGGCCCGGCAATTTCGGCAATAGCCGCAGGTAATATGCCCTTCGCCCGAAACCCGGTCGCCGATCTTGAAGCCCTGCACCTCCTGGCCGATCTCGACAATTTCGCCCACGTATTCGTGGCCCACCTGCATGGGCACCGGAATCGTCTTGCTCGCCCAGTCGTCCCATTTCCAGATATGGATGTCCGTGCCGCAAATCGCCGTTTTCTTGATGCGGATCAGCACATCATTGTGTCCGACCGCAGGGCGGTCGAGCATGGTCATGGTCAGCCCCACGGCCGGTTCAAGCTTGGCAAGTGCCCGCATAATGTGCTCCGTAATATAACAAGGCCTGCCCCCTGGCCGGCCTGCCCCAATCCAGCCATTCAGCCAACGGCTTACTCAATAACACCCAGCCGGCGTCCCACGCGCTCGAAGGCCGCCACCGCACGATCGATCTGCTCATGCGTGTGGGCCGCGCTCATCTGGGTGCGGATGCGCGCCTGGCCCTTGGGCACGACCGGGTACGAAAACCCGATCACGTAGACGCCTTCGGCCAGCAACTCGTGCGCCACCTGCCCGGCCACCTGGGCATCGCCGAACATCACGGGAATAATCGGGTGCTGGCCCGGGACCAGCGTAAAACCCAGCTTCTGCATGGCCTCGCGAAAGTGGACGCCATTGGCGTGCACGCGCTTGCGCAAGGCGTTGCCTTCAGCGCTTTGCAACAGATTCAGCACGCGCAAGGACGCCGCCACAATGGCCGGCGCCAGGGTATTTGAAAACAAATAAGGCCGCGAACGCTGGCGCAGCAGCTCCACCACCGAAGAATGGGCCGCAATATAACCCCCCGATGCGCCGCCCAGGGCTTTACCCAGCGTGCCGGTCAGGATATGAACACGCCCCTCGACCCCACAGTGTTCGGGCGTGCCGCGCCCGCCCGCGCCCATAAAGCCCACCGCATGCGAATCGTCGACCATGACCAGGGCATTGTAACGATCGGCCAAGTCGCAAATGGATTTCAGGTCGGCCACAATGCCGTCCATGGAAAACACCCCATCGGTGGCAATGAGCTTAAAGCGGGCCCCGGCCTGATCCACTTGCTGAAGCTGCGCTTCAAGGTCGGCCATATCGTTATTTTTGTAACGTAAACGTTTGGCTTTGCACAAGCGCACGCCGTCGATAATGCTGGCGTGGTTCAGGGCATCGCTGATCACGGCGTCGTTTTCGTCCAGCAGCACCTCGAACAAACCGCCATTGGCGTCGAAGCAACTGGAATAAAGAATGGTATCGCCCATGTTCAGGAAGCGAGCCAGCGCGCCTTCCAGCGTTTTGTGGCCCGACTGGGTGCCGCAGATGAAACGCACCGACGCCAGGCCGAATCCGGCTTCATCCAGCCCTTGCTTGGCCGCTTCGATCAGGCGCGGGTCATCGGCCAGGCCCAGATAGTTATTTGCGCAAAAATTCAACACCTGCGCACCATCGACCAACGTAACTTGCGACGATTGCGGGCTGGCCATAATGCGCTCGGCCTTGTAAAAACCGTCGTCGTGCAGTTGCGTAATCTGGTCTTGAATATGCTGGATAAAAGGACTTTGCATGGAGCCAACCTCGAAATAAGTCAGATGCTTTAGTGTAAGCCCAAGGGCTTCCTGATTTAAACCACGCCGCCGCTTACCGCCCGGGCGACAGGCACATTAATTGCTGAATGGCCGAAAATTGCCGCAAATCAACGCCCGCACGGCGGATACCGCCCCTGGGCGTCGAGTCCGCTACAGCTATGAATAGGAGCCTCCGATGAAAGCAGTTACGTATCACGGCACCAAAGACGTACGCGTAGAGAACGTCGCAGATCCCGTCATCCATGCCGCCGACGACATCGTGCTGCGAGTGACGGCCACCGCCATTTGCGGCTCAGACCTGCACATCTACCGCGGGAAAATCCCCGCAATGGAAGCGGGCGACATTATCGGCCACGAATTCATGGGCATCGTCGAAGAAACCGGAGCGGATGTAACGGCTCTTGAGCCGGGCGATCGCGTTATCGTACCGTTTGTCATCGCGTGCGGCAGGTGTCATTTTTGCGCCATGAACCTGTTCGCCGCCTGCGAAACCAGTAATACCGGCACAAAAGCCGTCGTCAACCCGAAGCATGTGCGCCCCGGCGCCGCACTCTTCGGCTACAGCCACCTGTACGGCGGCGTACCGGGCGGGCAAGCCGAGTATGTGCGTGTGCCCAAGGCCAATTTCGGGCCGTTCAAAGTACCTGACACCCTGTCCGACGAACGCGCACTGTTTCTGACCGACATCTTGCCTACGGGCTACCAGGCCGTGCTCAATGCCAAAGTGGGGCCAGGCTCGAGCCTGGCCATCTTCGGCGCCGGGCCGGTTGGCCTGATGGCGGCGGCCTGCGCCCGCATGCTGGGCGTCGAAACGCTGTATATGATCGATCACCACGATTACCGCCTGCAATTCGCCGCCGATAACTACGGCGCGATTCCCATCAACTTCGACCTGGGCCAGGATGCCGCCGAAAGCCTTATTGCCCAATCTTCGCACCGCGGCCTAGACGCCGTCATTGACGCCGTCGGCTTCGAGGCGCAGGGCAATGCCGCCGATACCGTCTTGTCCAACCTGAAAATCGAAGGCAGCAGCGGCAAAGCGCTACGCCACTGCATCACCGCCGTGCGGCGCGGCGGCGTCGTCAGCGTGGCGGGGGTCTATACCGGCACAATCCACGCCTTTCTTTTTGGCGACATCTTCGACAAAGGAGTAACAGTGAAAACGGGCCAGACACACGTCCAGCGCTATCTGCCTGAACTGCTCACGTTAATCGAACAAGGCAAGCTCTACCCGGATGTCATTATTTCGCACCGCCTGCCGCTATCGCAGGCCACCGAGGCCTACCATATGTTCGACCAGCATCACGACAATTGCCGCAAGATCGTCTTGACGCCCTAATACCTCATTCCATTTCCAAATCAATTGTGAACCCGAAGGCGAAGCGCAGGCAGTACGTTTGTACGGCAAGCAAAGCCGACACAGTTCACGGTTGATTTAGAAATGGAATCAAGGCGTTGGCGAGCCGGCCACCACCACATCCAGCCTCTCGGTTTCGAAATCCGTCAGTAATGGCTCCAGCGCCGGCATCGTCTTATTGGCCTTGCTCGACAGCTCGTTAAAGCGCGAGGCCTTGCCGTAAAGCCCCTGCTTGCCGGCCAGCGACACCACCGTGCGGTTGTAATGGTTGCTGACGGTACCCAGCGTGTCGCCCAGCCGTTTCAGGTTCTCGGCCACGACCACCACCTGGTTGTAGATCTCGCCCGCGCGGGCGCTTAATTCGTGAGCCTGCTCGTTGCTGCGCGCCACCATCCACAAATTGGCCACTGTCTTCAGAATGGGCATCAGGGTCGTGTGCGACACCAGCATCACATTGCGCTCATAGCCATAGCTGAACAAATCCCGGTTTTGCTTCATGGCCTCGATATAAGCCGGTTCCACCGGCATATACATCAAGACGAAGCTGGGGCTGCGCATGCCGATCAGATTGCTATAGTCTTTTTTAGACAAGTCATCGATATGATTCTTGACCGCGCGCCCATGCGCGTCCAGGGCCGCCTGCCGGGCCTCGTCGTTCTGGGCCTCGATGGCGCGGCTGTAGTCCAGCAGCGACACCTTGCTGTCGATCACGATATGTTTTTCATCGGGCAGGTGAACCACAAAGTCGGGCTGACGATAATTGCCCTGTTCGTCTTTAAACCGCGCTTGCGGCTCGTAATGCTCGCCTTTCATCAGGCCCGCCAGTTGCAAGGTTTTTTCAAGCTGAACCTCGCCCCAGTTGCCTGCGGCTTTGTTGTCGCCTTTAAGCACCGTCGCCAGCGTGTCGGCCTGGGCGCTCATGCGCAGGCCGATATCCAGCACCTGCTTGATTTCGGCCCCCAACGACACATTGCCTTTGACGGCTTCGTCGTGGACCTGGTTCACGCGCTGCTGAAAGCCGCTGATTTGCTCGCGAAACGGCTTAAGCAGGGCATCCAGCGACACCTGGCTGGTCTGCGCAAACGTCTTGCCTTTTTCCTCCAGGATCTGATTCGCCAGATTCTGGAATTCGGTCTTCAACTGCTGGCGCGAATGCTCGAAAGACTGCTTCAGTTCGTCGAAGTTAGCCAGTTTTTCAGCATGCGTCGCACTTAACCGCGCCAATTCCTTGTCGAGCCCCGCCAGGCGATGCTGCGCGCTTTGAAGCGCCTGCTCTTTACGCTGCACAGTTTCGCGCGCCTCGTCGAGCCGTTCGCGCAGGCTTTGCGCATCGGACTGCGCATGGGCCAGTGCATGGCGCGCAGCGGCCAAGCCGGATTTAAAATAAATGGCCGCGACCAACATACCGGCCAGCACTCCAAACAGCATCAGCAGGGCCAGCGTAACTTCCGGACTCAATTGCACCACCGCCGCGCCCCTTGCTTACTTTTTAACGCCAAAACAATTTTCCAGCCCCGGGAATGTGCCATTGCGCACTTCGGCCGCGTACTGCTCGGCCGCGCCGCGAATCACCGCCCCCGCATCGGCAAACTTCCGGGCGAACTTGGGAATGCGGTCGCCGCTTAAGCCCAGGATGTCTTCCGCCACCAGAATCTGGCCATCGCAGGCGGGCGAGGCGCCAATGCCTATAGTAGGAATCGATAAGCGCTCGGTAATCCGGCGACCCAGCGGTTCGGCAATGCCTTCAAGAACCACCCCGAATGCGCCGGCTGCTTCATGCGCCAGCGCATCCTGCAAAATACGTTCAGCCGCCTCTTCGGTCATGCCCTGCGCCTTGAAGCCGCCCATGGTGTTCACATACTGCGGCATCAGCCCCACGTGCGCCAGCACCGGAACGCCACGCTCCACCAGAAACTGCGTGGTCGACGCCATGGCCGCGCCGCCTTCCATCTTGATGCCGTCGGCGCCGCTGGCCGCCAGCACTTTGGCCGCGTTGGCAAACGCCTGCTGCGGGGACTCCTGGTAGCTGCCGAACGGCATATCCACAATGACGCACACCCGTTTGGTCGAGCGCACCACGGCCGCGCCATGTGCAGCCATCTGATCGACGGTAATAGAAAGCGTATTGGGCAGGTTATACCCCACCATCGCGGTTGAATCGCCCACCAGAATCATATCCAGGCAATCATCGAACAAACGCGCAAAAGGGGCCGAGTACGCGGTTAGCGCGGCAATCTTCTGCTGCCCCTTGTAGCCCATTAATTGCGGCACGCTAATGCGCTTCACATCGGTATGTACACTCACTTTATGCTCCTAAATTTAGTCAACGCCCCGGCAACCGACCGCCACTTAGGCTGGCTCGCATAAGCTGCGGTGCCTCCGGAGGGCTTTTTAACATACGTATAATCAACTGATCGAACCTCGTTATTGATGGGTCCGAAAAGATCCAGCATACCCTGTTCAAAACACGGAGACGTACATGGCAGACAAGCTTTCACCCAGCGTGCAGTTTCACGATGACCACAAGGCCCCCCGGTTGGGCTTCGGTGTGTGGCAAATTCCCGCCGACGAAACCGAGACCATTGTTAAAACCGCTATCGACACCGGTTATAGGCTGATCGACACGGCGGCTATTTATGGCAACGAAAAAGGCGTAGGCGATGCGGTCAGGAACTGCGGCCTGAAACGCGATGAGCTGTTCATAACCACCAAGCTCTGGAATACGCATCACGGCTACGACCAGACCATGGCGGCATTCGACGAAAGCATGAACACGCTGGGACTCGATTATATAGATCTGTATTTAATCCACTGGCCCGCGCCCAAAATAGGCTTATATGTTAAGTCGTGGGAAGCCATGATTCAACTGCGCGACGAAGGCCGCATCAAGTCGCTGGGGGTGGCCAACTTTAATGCCGCCCATCTGCAGCTTCTGCTGGACGAAACCGGGGTGCTTCCGGTGCTTAACCAAATCGAACTGAACCCGCGCTTCCAACAGATCGAACTGCGCAACTTCCACCGCGAACAAGGCATCCTGACCCAATCCTGGAGCCCTATGGGCAATGGCATGCTATGGAGCAACCCGGTGCTGACGGCCATTGCGCACAAGCATCAACGCGCCGTGGCGCAAATCATTTTGCGCTGGCACTTGCAACTGGGCTGCATGGTTATTCCCAAGTCGGTCACCCCCAGCCGCATCGCGGAAAACTTCCGTGTTTTCGACTTTGCGCTGGACGCCGACGACATGGCCGCAATCGCCCGGCTGGACGAAGCCGACGCCCGTCACGGCCCCGACCCGGAGCGTTTCCGTTTGCCTAAAGCCGAGATTTAACCGGCCGCAACACGCCGCCAATTAAAAAAGCGGCCAGCCCGGGCGCCAGGCAAAACACGGCGAACAGCGCCAACGCCGCCTGCTGCGCGCCGGGCACCCCGCCCGGATCGGTAAAGCCGGCGGCGTTAGCCACCATGCCGGCCACCGCCGCCCCCATCGCCATCGCATACAACTGAACCGTAATGGTGGCCGACGATGCAATATTTTCCTCGCCCACGGGCGACATCTTGAATACGCGCGTCAGCAAGTGCGGCCATGAAAAACCAATACCCAGGCCTACGCCCATCAGCGGCACAACCAGCCACGCATCCCCGGCATAGGCTTGCACCAGCTTCGCCATGGGCATCAAGACAGCCAATACCGCCAGCGACACGGCCGACACCACCGGCCCGGCCCGTATCAGGCGCTGCGCAATGACCGGCCCGCGGCTGGAGCTGATGATCGACCCGATCGTCCAGCCCCCGGCCATGAGCGCCGTCAAATAGCCGGCGATTAACGGCGTGTACCCATGTATTTCCTGCAGGAAATACGGCACGAACACTTCAACCGTTACGCCAATGCTCAGCAGGCCGGCACAGGCATACAAACTGCCCAACGGGGTTTTTAACGAGTAGCCGCCGGTTGGCAGCAACTTGACGCGGGATTGCCGGTCGTTGCGGGCCATCGCAACCCCCACAGCCACGCCGACCACGATGCCCGCCACGTTCCAGGCCAGCGCATTCGAAAGACTGGCGACCGAGGCAATCAACACGGACGCCACCAGCAGCGCAATTTTCCCCAACGGCGCTTTCATCGGCGCCCCCTCGCCGGCGGGCGGCTTGACGGCGATTTGCGTCACCACCAGCCAGGCCAGCAGCGCGGCGATGGGCAGCACCACCCAAAAGGCCAGGCGCCAATGCCCGCTTTGAGCGAAGATGCCGCCAATGGCCGGGCCCGACAAGGTGGCAATGCCCCACATGCTGGAAATCAGCGCCATGGCGCGCGACCAGAGCCGCTCTTCAAACACGATGCGGGTCGACGAGTAGCTCAGCCCCAGCAGCAAGCCGCCGCCAAAACCCTGCCCCGTTCGCCCTAGCAGCATCCAGCCCATGGAAGGCGCCGCCGCGCACACGGCGGTGCCCAGCGCAAACACCGCAATGGCCACCAGAAAAGCGCGGCGCGGGCCAAAGGCATCCAGGGTCTTGGGCGACAAGGCCGACCCCAGAATCGACAGCACGACAAACAAGGTCGTGTTCCAGGCGTAATACTCGAGCCCCCCAATGTCCTTGACCACCGAGGGCAAAATCGTGGTGGCAATGTACACATTGATGGCGTGCAATGCGACGCCGCCCGCCAAGGCCAAAGAGCGCAAGCCATTGCGCCCCCACAAAAGCTCGGACCACGATGCGGCCGGTGACGAATGCATGAAGCGCTAACCTTTAAGCAACAGAAGGCGTAAGGGCTGAAGCGTCAGCGGAATCGGCCTGTTCGGCGGCAATCAGTTCAGCCAGCTTGCGGCGAAAGCGCAGCGGGCCGGCATCTTGCGGCAGATTGATATTGGGCGTGCGCTTGTGCGTCATGCCCTGGTGCACGGCCGTCAGTACGGCGCGGTCTTCTTCAAAGGCATGGCGCACGTCTTCGGCAAACTGCTGCGACACCTGCTGGTCGTCGGGGCTGAAGTTGCGCATTTGAAACCAGTAATACCGCGTGTTGGACTCGTCAATCGGCGTCATGAAGTTGTATGAATCCATCAAGAAGACGTCTTCATGCTGCGGCCCGGTATCGGAACCCGTTCCCGCCGGCGTAAAAATGGCCTTGATGATGGCGTGCGCGGGAAAGTGAACCTCGTAATGCTGCTTGCGGTCGCACAGGCCCTTGAACCGCAGGAACTTGGCATAGAACGGCGCGGGCTCCACATTGCGCATCCAGCGCGACACAATTACGCCCTGGTCGCTCAGCTCCGTAGTCAGGGGCTCGTAGGCACAGGCCGCATTGCCGAAGGACGACTGGTGCACCCAGGTTACGTGGGTAGGGTCCAGCAGATTGTCGGTAAAGTACAGGTAGTTGCATTCGACGCTCATCGCGTCGCCGAAATTAATGCCCCATTTAGGGTCGCCCCAATGCTCGATGGCCATAATCTTATCGGCGTCGGCCCATTCGGGCGCGCCCATCCAGATCCACACCAGGCCGTAGCGCTCTTCAATCGGGTACTGGCGCACGACAGCGGCCGCCGGCGGGCGGGCCATGCCCGGGGCCAGCACGCAACGCCCGGTACAGTCGAACGTCAGTCCATGATAGCCGCACTCGACGGTATCGTTTTTCAAGCGCCCCATGGACAAGGGCAGCTTGCGGTGCGGGCAAGCATCTTCCAGCGCCACCACCTGACCGTCTTGCTTGCGATACAACACCACCTTTTCACCCAGAATCGTGGCCGGGTGCAAGGCCTGGCTAATTTCCGTGCCCCAGGCGGCCACGTACCACGCGTTTTTCAAAAACATACCGTTCTCCGGACAAGTTCCGTTCATACATTAATAGTGCGGCGGCCGTTCGTCGACGTGCGGATCGGTTCCACCGTCGGAGGCCGCGTCCCCCATGCGCCGCGCCATGGCAAAACACAAGGCCTGCAGTTCACTGATTTGCTTTTGCTGCTGGTAAACCAGATCGCTCAGCTCTTGCGTCAAATCTTCCTGACGCGTTACCTTGATTTCAATCTCGATTAAACGCTGCTCGGTCGTCACAATGTTTGCCTGTCATGGGGAAAGCATCTAGTTTAACTCGGGGTTAACCCCTTAGAACTGCATCGCCAGCCGTAGCCGGGCGCCGTGGTCTTGCATACGGCTGGCGTACTGACCGGCGTAGCCCAGGCTCAGGCGTGTGCTTTTCGTCAGCGGCGCGTTCACACCCAGGTCGAACTGCACGGCGCTGCGAGCCAGGGGCTGGCCTTCGGACTCAAATACCGTAGCTCTGCTGCCGCCGCGAAACGTCTGCCGGGACCATGGTCGCCACGCTCCCGCGGCGTGACGCCAGGCCAGCGTGCCGTGCACCTGCGCCGTGCCGCCATCCAGGGGCACGGGATGCGTCATCCTCAGCCCCAATGTCGTCAACAGCACCGAAGAGCGCGCCGGCGCCACATTAAGCGCCGCTTGGCCGCCCCGCTCGGCAAACCCGTCGATCCCGGCCCGCACCCATTCCAGACGCGCAAACGGCTCCAGCGCCATGCCTGGCGCTGGGGAAGCGCTTTGCACGCCGCCGCCCACCGAGAGTTCGCCGAACAACTGCGTCGTACGCGCGCGATAGCGGCTGCTTAACGATTGCTCCAGCCCTGGCGCCGTCACGCTGCGCCGGCTTTGTATCGAATGCCACGACTGCGCCGCCGCCAGCATGAACCGGGCCGCCCGCCACTGGCCCGCCAGGCCGGCGCCAAGATGATGCGTACTTAACTGCACGTCAGCCATCGACAACGCGCGCTGCATGCGGCTGTGCTGCGTACCGGCAAACACGCCGGCGCGCAACGCCTTGCCAATGAAACGGTTGACGCCCAACACCAGCCCTTGGATTTGCCGGTCGTCCGCGGGCACCCCGTGACGAGCCTGGCGATCGGCCGAGGAATGAAACGCCTGGCTCCAAAAGCCCCGATGCCGGCCCGACTGATACACCGCCTGACGCACGAAACGCGTGTCCTCTAAAAGGCCGGACTGTACCGACGCCGACCAACTGCCCGAAAGCTGTTGCAACGCCAGCCTGGCTCCCGCCTTGTCCTGCACAATGATAGCGCCGTGAACAGGCGGCTTCGCGTCGTCCAATGCATCGGCCACCTTGTCTTCATTCGGCGTCTGGGCCACCTCATCCAGGGGCTTCCCGTTACGCTCCAGCGTTAAATACACGCGATGGTCGTCATAGCTTAATGTGGGTGTCAAAAAGGCAAAATCCCGATTCACCAGCACCGAGGAAAACGTAGTCTTGTCAAAACCCAGGTCGGCGGCCAACAGCGCATAACGCGTGCTGGGCTGCCAATCGCCCGCCTGAGGCAACACGGCCACCTCGCCGGCCAGCAGCGCCTTGCCTTCGACATGAACCGAATCGGCCACGCCCGACGCAAGCGCGTCCACCTCGAAGCGCGCCTCCGGCTCAAACGTCAAATCGCCCTGCACCCGCAAGGCGCCCACACTATTGCCCGGGGCCAGGGTTCCCCCGGCGGCAATGGTGACGGGCTTGCCCGCATCGCCCCACATCGCCGCCCTTCCCACCACACCCGCGCCTTGCAGACGGGCGCCATCCAGAACTCGCACCGCGCCCGGCAGCAGGCCATCGACGGCCAACGCGCCTTCGGCGACCGTCATTAATCCGTCGAAGGACGAGAACCGGCTCGTCAACCGCAACACCCCCGCGCCACGCTTAAGCGCCGGCGCCCCGCCCCGGACCGCGCCCGATTGCACGGCCTCACCGCGCTCGACCACCAACTGAACCTGATCCGGATACGCCGGCGCGGCGACAGGCGTATAAGCCCCGGCCGGCACCAGATGCGCCCAGTCGGCCGGTTTCATCGCCGCCAGGCTCAGTTGCGCCCCCAACCGAATACTCGGCGCGTAACGCAAAGTCGTGCCGACATCGGCCTCCAGCTTTGCCAGGCCTTCCGGCCCAAACGCCTCGTTGCCGGCGGCGTGCAATTCGCCTTGCAGCAACAAGGTATTGCCTTGGTAGGTGTTAGGCCCCGACAACGTCAATGCGCCGACCCCCAGCTTCGTCAGGCCGAATCCAAATCCCCAGACCGGATCAGGGTGCTCGTTGGCAATCACGCCGCGCAAATGCACCGCTTGCCCGTCACCGATTTTGATCGCGGCCTGGTCGCGAATACGAAAAAACTGATCGGACTCGAGCGACTGTCCGGGCTCCCACAACTCGTTCACGTCCCAAAAATCAAAAGACGCAGCGGCGTTAGCCCCCTGCGTCTTCGTCAAAACAACCGTCGCGGCCCCATCACGGATTGGCGGCGGGTCGGCCCAAGCCTGCCCTGTGGCGGCAGCGCCTTGCATGGTGCACCACAGCGCCAGGCCCACCACCACCCGGCGCACGCCTTTCACATAATCGAACCAGCGAAGCCCAATGGCTTTTTCCGCCCCCATCGTTTCAGCTACCTCTGTTTCAGCTACCTCTGTTTCAGCTACCTCTGTTTCAGCTACCTCTGTTTCAGCTACCTCTTTTTCCAACGGCAACAGCAATACGCTTCTCATCGTCATTGTTTCCTCCGGTAGATAAAAATGTCATGCTTCAAGATCAGCCGGATTATGAAACAAATTGAATTTATTAGAAATATTTGTTTATTAGTATTTGTACTAGGTTGGCGCTACGGCCAAACGCATTCTGCAGGAGGGAAACGCGGCCGAAGACTCTTGTCCTGGCGGTTAATTCGTTACAAAATGAGGCCTTGTCGGCCCGACTCAATGCGATACGGAAAATGAAACTTCTCGAGTTGTCTGTCGTAGCGCTGTACGCGCTGATGCCCATCGCCATCATGAGCAGCGAAACCGCGCCCCACTGGATCTTCGGCGCGGTGCTGACCGCTTGCCTGGGCCTGCTGTGTCAACAAAAATGGAGCGAGACGCGTCAAACGCTGGACCGCTATAAAGTGCTTTTGCTGTGCTATTGCCTGCCCACGGCGGCGGTGCTGGTTTCATCGCTGGCGCACCGGCATTGGGCGGGCATGGACTTGGCCAGGGTGCTGCCCCTGACCCTGGGCCTGCCCTTGCTCTTGCTGGCGTTGCCGCACTTCAAGCGCATCGACGTCCACGCACTGCGCCATTACGTGTGGGGCATCTATGGCGCGTTGCTGGGCGCCACGGCGTACATAGTCAGCTTATTGCCCCCCTACTTTCGCCGCCCCCACACCCAGGTCTATAACGTGGTCAGCTATAGCAACCTGATGCTGCTGCTGGCCGTTCTAAGCCTGTTTTCATTGCGCTGGTCGCTGACCACCCGGCCACAGGCGGAGCGCACAATCAAAATCGCGATTACCGCCATCGGTGTTTTCGGCTTCATCCTGACGCAGACCCGCACCGGCTGGCTCGCCATCCCGCTGTTCGCGCTGATTACCGTTGCGTTGATGACCGAGTTCAAACACCCCTGGCGCTCAGTCGGCATACTGAGCGGCGTTTTGCTGCTGGCCCTGGCGCTGGCCATCAGCAGCAGCCGCCTGCGCGGACGGCTTCACCTGGGCTACGACCAGCTTTGGTCCTGCCTGCTGCAGCAACCCAATGCCGACAACAACGTATGCGCACGCATCCAGTTATGGCGCGCCGCGGGCGATATGTTCCTGGAAAATCCGGCGTTCGGGCTGGGCGACAGCAGGAAATTCGCCCCCAAACTGAAAACCGAAGCGCTTCCCGAAGGGGTGGTATCGCCGCAGGTAGCCCGTACCCTGATCGAACCGCATAACGACATTTTGTACAGCCTGGCCAACTTCGGTGTCCTGGGCGGCCTGGGCCTGCTACTGACCTATCTGGCGCCCACGTGGATTTTCGTCAAACGACTGCATTCACGGCACCCGCCGCCGGTGCGCACCGCCGCCGCCATGGGGCTGGCGGTATCGGCCGGCTTCGTGTTTTTAGGGCTGACCGAGTTCATGTTCCACTTCGGGCGAACGGCGGCGTTCTATGTAATGCTGGTGGCGCTGTTTTTGGCGCTGTCGGAGGAAGGCGCGGCCTCGGGCCATGGCGAATGATGTTTACTACTTCGTCCAGTCTTCAGTCTTTAAACCTTCCACATACGAAAAAGCACTATCGTTGGTCACCAAGGTGGCCTCGGTTGCCACGGCATGGGAGGCTATCAACAGATCCGAAGCAGCCAAAGCTTTGCCGCCGCGTTGCTGAGCGGCGCGAATGACGCCATACCACTGTGCCGCATCGCTATCCCAGCAAAGCACATCGACCCGTCGTAACAGTTCGTTTACCGCCTGCTTTAAACGGATGGCCTCAGGCCGCATCGCCAAGCCAAACAACAACTCACCTTCGGTAATAGCCGACACACACAACGACCCCATGGGCACGCTCACAATCTTACGCGACACCTCAGGATGCCTTCTGACAAGGTGACTTACCGTATTGGTATCGAGCATATACCGCTTCATTCGCGCCATCCGTGAAATGGATCTCGAGTTTCGTCGTCCTGCTGACGCTCTTCACGGCCAAGGAATTCGCTAGGCACGTCAATCTGTTCTAAAGCGGCGAAAAAGCCGTCCCACGTAGTCGGTTTACGCGACAAAATAACGTCGCCAGTAACGGGATCTTGCCGAATGAACACTTCCGTCCCCTCGAATCGATAGGCAGCGGGTAAACGCACAGCCTGGCTGCGGCCATTTATGAATAATTTAGCGACTTGAGTCATGACAGGCCCTCTACCAAATGATATATACCAAAGTATATGCCAAAGCCAAGTCAGCGCCAAGACACCCATTTATAGCCGGAAACGCGTATCGGCTCTATATCGGCTTGTACTCGAACCAAGTCTGCTCGATCAGAAACCAAACGGACAATCCCAAACCAAACCCAAACCGCTAAAATGCCCCCATGACCTCAACGATACTTGTTACCGGCGGGACCGGATTCATTGGCAGCCACACCACCGTCGCCCTGCAGCAGGCGGGTTACCGGGTGGTAATACTAGACAACCTGTCCAATAGCGACACGACCGTGCTGGATCGCATCGAGCAAATTACCGGCGTGCGCCCTGCTTTTATTCAAGGCGACATCCGCGATACGCAGGCCCTTGGCGCCCTGTTCGATGCGCACGACATTTCGGCCGTCATGCATTTTGCCGGCTTCAAGGCCGTGGGCGAATCGACGCAACAGCCATTAAGCTACTACGACAACAACGTCGGCGGCACGGTGCACTTACTGAACGCCATGCGCCAAGCGGGCGTAAAGACCTTTGTTTTCTCGTCGTCGGCCACCGTCTACGGCGACCCGCAAAAACTGCCGCTGACCGAAGACCACCCACGTTCAGCCACCAATCCATACGGCCACACCAAACTCGTCGTCGAAGACCTGCTTGAAAACCTGTATAACGCTGAAACAGGCTGGCGCATTGCGCGGTTGCGCTATTTCAACCCCGTTGGCGCGCACCCCAGCGGGCTCATCGGCGAAGCGCCGCAAGGCACGCCCAATAACCTCATGCCCTATGTCGCCCAAGTGGCCACCGGAAAACGCGCGCGCCTGCAGGTTTTCGGCAATGACTACAACACACCCGACGGCACCGGGGTGCGCGACTACATTCACGTCTGCGACCTGGCCGACGGACACGTCGCCGCCCTGCGCTATTGCGAACAGCACACGCAAGACCTGTTAACCGTCAACCTGGGCACCGGCATTGGCTATTCGGTGCTGGACATGGTCAAAGCCTTTGAAGCCGCCAGCGGCCAACCCGTTGCGTACGACCTCGTCGCCCGCCGTCCCGGCGACATAGCCGCCTGCTGGGCCGACACCGCGATGGCGTTCGAAAAGCTGGGCTGGAAGGCCACCAAGGGAGTGCAAGAAATGTGCGATGACGCCTGGCGATGGGAAACGAGGAAGCAGGACTAGTCGGAAAGCAGTCTTGTTCGCCTAACCCGTTTCCCGCAACCGGGGCGCTGCGCACGCTGAATTTATCGAGGCTTACAACACCTCAGTTGAGTCGGAAGGACTCCCCCTTCACCAATGGCGAGCTTTTAACGCCACAACGCCCCGCGTCCTATCCCACTAGTGATTATGCCGCGGCAAGGTTTTGGCAATCTGCCGGAACTGAACCGCGTCTTCCATCACGGCCCCGTCCGACAACTGTCCTACCGTTGAACGATAGAGCTGCTGCCACGGCGTGGCGCTGGGCGGAACGGGCGGAATCGGCTCACCCTTGCGCGCCGCCAGCTCCTCTTCCGACAGCAACACATTACAGGTGCCGCGCCCAATGTCGACGCGAACCCGGTCACCCGTGCGCAATAAGGCCAGGCCGCCGCCCGCCGCGCTTTCCGGGGAGGCGTGCAAAATGGACGGGCTATCAGCCGTGCCTGATTGCCGGCCATCGCCAATCGTGGGAAGACTATGGATGCCGCGCTGCAGCAAGGTGTCGGGCGGCTGCATGTTCACCACCTCGGCTGAACCGGGCCAACCCAGCGGCCCAGCGCCACGTATGACCAGAATCGAATTTTCGTCTATATCCAGTTGCGGATCGTTGATGCGCGCGTGATAGTCCTCTGAACCGTCAAACACCGCCACGCGCCCTTCGAACGCGTTCTCGTCGCCGGGACGCGACAAATACCGGGCCTTGAATTCGTCGGAAATAACGCTGGTTTTCATGATGGCAAAGTCAAACAGATTGCCGCTCAGCACCATAAAGCCGGCCTGAGTTCTAAGCGGCTGGGCAAAGGGCTTGATGACCTCACGATCGGGGCTTTCGCGGCCTTCAATGTTTTCCGCCATGCTATGCCCGGTAACGGTCAAGCAATCGCCATCCAGCTTACCGGCCTGCAACAGCTCCCACATAATGGCCGGTACGCCGCCGGCCCGGTGAAAGCGCTCGCTTAAATACGCTCCCGCCGGCTGCACGTTGGCCAGCAAGGGAATGTCGTAGCCATGATCCTGCCAGTCGCGCGTCAGCAGTTCCACACCCACATGCCGGGCAATGGCGGTCAAATGCGGCTGCACATTGGTGGAACCTCCAATGGCCGCATTGACCTTGATGGCGTTCAAAAAGGCGCTGCGCGTCATGATTTGCGAGGGACGCAGGTCTTCATACGCCATCTCGACAATACGCTGACCGGTGCGAAACGCCGCTTGGGGCCGCTCGCGGTATGGCGCCGGAATCATCGCGCTGCCCGTCAGCGACATGCCCAAGGCTTCGGCCATCGAATTCATCGACGAGGCCGTTCCCATGGTATTGCAATGGCCCACCGAGGGGGCCGAGGCCAGCGCCGCCTCCAGGAATTCTTCTTCATTGATTTCGCCCGCCGCCAGCTTGCGACGCGACTGCCAAATGACCGTGCCCGACCCGACCAGCTTGCCGTCGTGCCAGCCGTCCAGCATGGGGCCGCCCGACAAGACAATGGCCGGAATGTCGACCGTGGCCGCTGCCATCAACGCCGCCGGCGTCGTTTTATCGCAACCCGTGGTCAACACCACCGCATCGATGGGGTAACCGTAAAGCACCTCGACCAGGCTTAAATAAGCCAGGTTGCGATCCAGCGCAGCCGTCGGCCTTTTGCAGTTTTCAAAAATAGGATGGGTCGGAAATTCCATGGGGATGCCGCCCGCATCGCGAATGCCATCGCGCACGCGCCGAACCAGATCCAGGTGAACCCGGTTGCAGGGCGACAGATCGCTGCCGGTTTGCGCAATGCCAATAATCGGCTTGCCCGAGCGCAGCTCTTCAGGCGTCGTGCCGTAGTTCATGAAGCGTTCTAAATAAATCGCCATCATGTCCAGATGGTCGGGGTTGTCGAACCAGTCGCGCGACCGAAAGTGCACGGGTTTCGATGAATGACGAGGTGACATGACTTAGCTCCAGACACTGGTGAAACCCGTTACAGGCAATGCAAGAATGCTATAGGCACACACCGCTCCAGGTCAATCGCACCGCAGCAAAGGACGCGCGTTATAAACGCGTTGAGTGGTATTATTCACGGCAGCCCACACTCTTGACGAAGAGACCATTGCCTCATGCGCCCAGACACTTTTCCCGGCTCAAACGACCTTCACGCTGACCTGGGTCTGCCCGATTTTTTCGATGCCGCGCCCACCTCGATGTGGCTGGAAGACTACAGCAGGCTGCACACGCTATTTGACTCCTGGCGCGCCGAGGGTGTTACCGACTTGCGCCGCTACCTTAACGAAGATCCCAAGCGCCTCGAAATCTGCTCGGCCAACATTCGCATACTGCGCGTAAACCAGCACACCCTGTCGCTCTATGCCGCCGAATCGTTCCATGAGCTTTCCGCACGGCTGGGCGACGTATTGCGCGACGACACCCTGGGCCCCTTCCTGAACGAGCTCGAACAGCTTTGGCAAGGCCACAGCCGATTCGAAAGCCAAACGGTGAACTACGCCCTGGACGGACGCCGCCTGGACATCTTGCTAAAAGGCGTGGTGCTGCCCGACCACACCCGACCATGGGACCGCGTACTGGTCGTACTGGACAATATCACCGAGCTGGAAAACGCCCACCAACAGGCCAGGCAAAACGAACAGTACACACGCAGCTTGTTCGAACACGCGCCCGTGTCGCTGTGGGTCGAAGATTTCAGCGCCATCAAAAAGCTGCTGGACGAAGTACGCCAGCAAGGCATTGTCGACTTTCGCACCTTCACCGATGTGCATCCCGAGTTCGTCGACCGCTGCATGAGCGAAATCCTGGTGCTGGACGTCAACCAATATACGCTGAACCTGTTCGGCGCCGCCAGTAAGGCCGACCTGCTTGCCCGCCTGCCCGAAGTGTTCCGCGACGACATGCGCCCGCACTTTCGCGCCCAATTGCTGGAACTGTGGGAAGGCCGCCTGATGCACCATCGCGAAGTGCTTAATTATTCGCTGGACGGCAGCGCCATCAACATCCACCTGCAACTTTCCGTTTTTACCGGGTTCGAGCACGACTGGAGCCGCGTCCTGCTGGCCCTGACCGACATTACCGCCCGCAAAAAAGCCGAAGCCTATCTTGAATACCTGGGCACGCACGACGTGCTGACCAAGCTGAAGAACCGAGGATTTTACGTAGATGAGCTCAAGCGCATCGAGCGCAAAGGCCCCCTGCCCATCAGCCTTATCATCATCGATCTGAACAACCTGAAAGACACCAACGACCAATTCGGCCATGCCGCCGGCGATGCCCTGCTACGGCGCATGGGCGAAGTACTGCTCAAAGCCATCGACAAACCCTTTCACGCGGCCCGCATCGGCGGCGACGAATTCGCCATACTGATGCCCGGCGCCGACGAGCACCGCAGCGAAATCGTGCTGAACCACCTGCAAAGCCTGCTGGAGCTCAACAACCAGTTCTACACCGGCCCCGCCCTGAGCTTTTCAGTGGGCACCGCCACCTGCCACGATGCTGAACTACTGGACGACGCACTGCGCCAGGCGGACCTGATCATGTACGAGAACAAGCGGCAGTATTATGAAAGCCAGGGGGATCGACGGCAGAAGTAAGGTGGTGGATTTAGGCTGCTGTATGGTGGTGGAGCTTGATAGTTATATCGACGCCAAGCGCTTTCATCACGGCCAACGTGGTCTTTAGTGTTGGGTTGCCACCTGGATCACGCCGGTGATCGCCCCTTCAAAGTACCGCCTCCAGCCCCTTGCGATCCAACAGGTTCAGGAGCTTCAGAGGCGGGGATCGGCTCCAGACAAAGAGCCTCGTAACGACTCATCGTGTGCTTGCTTCAATTGGAATTGTGTCAGTTCAAGCTAGCGGCACAGTTCAGCAGTTAAGGCGTAACGTCCTTACGCCGCTACGGTGATGCCCCGCTCATGCGCACGCCGCGCAGGTTGCACCACGATTTCAACGTGCTGATCCAGCGATACCAGCGCCTGCATCAGCCGTTCCAGCGAGATGTTCTGAAGCTTGTAGTGACGAACTTGAGACACCTTGGGCTGGGTCATGCCGGTGATCGACGCCGCTTCCGTTTGATTCAACCCGCGCTGACCGATCAGCTCATTGAGCTTTAGCGCGAGCGCGGCCTTGGCCGACAGCTCTTCGGCATCATCGAAGCCGAGATCCAGCAGCACGTTGTCGGTGCCTTGAGACTGATCATTGTGATTCATTACGTTCTCCTGGTCACGCCATAGCGGGCGAGCACTGTTTTCAGCCGCTTCTCAATCAGTTCCACGTCAGGCTGCGGCGTAGCGATACCAGACTTGGGAATTTTATATCTGTTCGGAGATAAACAGCAAGCATCGGAATTGTTGTACCAGGCAACTAAATAAACCGCAGTGAACAACCACCAGGCCACCAAACCTAGTCTCACTTTATGGGACATAAAACCAAAACAAAAAACCAAAGTCCCAACAAAATTACTAATAAACAAGAAATTGTCTTGAAAAACGAGACAAATAAGTAGAAACCCTCTGTTTTATCTATCGGTTGGCGAAAAAATGTTCTGTATCTTCGATTTCAGATCCATTTGACGGGACACCCATGAAAAAACCCAACGCCCAACTGACCCACGCCGGCCTCTATGTCAAAGACATGGACGCCATGGTGGAGTTTTATTGCAAGCACTTGGCGCTGGTCATCACTGACCGCGGCTATATGAACGCCACCGAGCTCTGCTTTCTCTCTCGCTCAGAGAACGAGCATCACCAAGTGGTCCTTGCACGTATTCCCGATCGCGTGCCGAGCGGGCCGACCACGTTGAACCAGATGTCATTCCGGTTGGCGACGCTCGCCGACCTGCAGGCGTTCTATCGCACCTTGCTCCCGTACGACCTGCCCGGCATGGAGCCGCGTCATCACGGCAATAGCTGGAGCTTTTACTTCTTCGACCCCGAGGGCAACAAGATCGAGATGTACGCCGTGACCGAATGGCAAGTCAGGCAACCCTGGCGCGCGCCGCTGGACCTGTTGAAACCGGTCGACGAAATCATGGCGGAAACCGGTGCCTACGTGCGTGAACTGGAAGGCGCCCGACCGCTGACCGAATGGCAGCAGGAAATGCGCGAGCGTTTGAACAAACAGGAGCAGGCATGAATTATCAAAGTATATGGACGGCACTGATGGATGTGCCTTTCGAGCAGACCTGGGTGGATGCGGACGGTATTCGAACTCGCTATGCACGCGCCGGCGAGCGCGGCAAGCCGGTCGCCATCATGCTGCACGGCACGGCCGGCAGCTGGGAAGGATTCGCCCGCAATCTGGGGCCGCTGGCCGAGCATTTCGAATGCTATGCCATCGACATGGTGGGCACCGGCTATACCGACAAGCCCGACGTGCCTTACGAGACCACGACCTATGCGGAACACGTCGGCAAGTTCATGGATGCGCTCGGCATAGCGCGCGCCCATGTCATTGGTTGTTCTCTGGGGTCCTGGGTCGCCGCCAGGCTGGCCCTGATGCAGCCGCAAAAGGTGGCGACGATATGCCTTTTGTCCGCCGCCGGTTATTTTGCCAACGAATCGAATATGCAACGCATACGACAGGTGCGCACCGCCGCCGTTGATGATCCCACCTGGGACCGGATCAAGCCGATTTTCGATCACCTGATCCACAAGGAAGAAAATCGTCTTGCGGACATCATCGCGATTCGCCAGCGGATTTACCAACTGCCCGATATGCCCAGGGCCATGCGCCACATCCTGTGCCTGCAGGATCCAGACACGCGTAACGCCAACCTGTTGAGCGACGACCAGTGGCGCAGCCTGGACATGCCGGCCTTGGTAGTGGGTTCGCTGGCTGACAAGGACGAATACCTGGAGACCGCCAAAGTCGTATCCAGGCTCTTGCCCAACGCCAAATACATCGAGATGCCGGCCGTGGGACATTGGCCGCACTTCGAGGACGCGGCAACCTTCAACCGCGAATTCATCGCGTTCGCCAGCGAGCACTAAATCATGAGTTCAGTCTTGAAAGCCGACGTCGTGGTCGTGGGCGCCGGCCCGTGCGGCGTCACCCTGGCCAATCATCTGGGTGTGTACGGCATCCGTACACTCGTTCTGGAACGTAGCGAAGAGGTGCTGGACTACCCGCGCGCGGTGGGCGCCGACGATGAAGCCTTGCGCTCATGGCAAAGCGTGGGCCTGGCCGAGGACGTACTGGCCGATATGATCCAGAACGTACCCGCGCGGTACTACGACTCGCAAGGCTACTGCCTCGCCGAAGTGGCGCCAGGCGCGCAGCCTTTCGGGTGGCCGCGGCGCAACCTGTTCATTCAGCCGCTCACCGAAGCCACCCTGCGCAAGGGTCTCGCGCGTTTCGACCACGTTGACGTCCGGCTGGGTGTCGAAGTGACCGGGCTCGTACAAACGACGGACGGCGTGCAACTGCAGGCCACGGACGGTTCCGGCAACGCGTTCACGGTGGAATGCGCGTACGCCGTGGGCGCCGATGGGGGACGAAGCACCGTCCGCAACCTGATCGGCGCCAAGCTGGAGGGCAAGACACATACCAACAAATGGCTGGTGGTGGATGTATTGAACGATCAGCTGGACGCACCGTATACCGCAATTCACTGCCATCCTGTCCGCCCCAGCATTTCGATCTATCTGCCCTATGGCTATCGTCGCCTGGAATTCCAGGTGGGCCTGGAAGAGGACGACGACAAAGTCCTGGAACCGTCCAATCTCGAACGCCTGATGCGTCCGCATTATCCGGGTAACCAGGCCTTGCCGGAAATCAAGCGCGCCCGTATCTATCTTCACCACTCGCGGATCGCCGACCGCTTTCAGGTTGGCCGGGTATTCCTTGCCGGCGACGCCGCGCATTTGCAGCCGCCTTTCTTCGGCCAGGGCATGAACTCGGGCTTGCGGGACGCAACCAACCTGGCCTGGAAGCTGGCATGGGTCATACAGGGCCGCGCGCATCCGCGCGTCCTGGCTTCGTATGGCAGCGAGCCCTGGCCATGGTCAACTTTGCGACCTGGATCGGCTCCATGTACAAGCCGTACAACCGGTTCACCGAAATCGTCCGCACCTTGTTCTTCAAGGCCATCAAGAAACTGCCGGGCGCCAGGGAGTACGTCCTGCAGCTGAAGTTCAAACCCATGTCCCGATATACCGACGGCGTTGTCATCCACGAAGGCAAGCCGGCAAAGAGCAGCCCGGTCGGCCGGCTGTTTCTGCAACCCGTGGTAGAGCATGAAGGCCGCGCTCGCAAGCTCGACGACGTGATCGGCCCGGCATGCGCAATCATCGGCATCAATCAGGACGCCCACGGGCTGCTGAACGCAGGCACGCGAGAGGCGCTGCGCAACCACGGCGTTCGCCTTGTGTTCGTCAGCCCGTCGAAATCCATACGGCACGTGCCGGCGGAAAACTCGGAGTCCGTCTGTGTACAGGACCTCTCCGGCAAATTCCGCGACTGGTTGCTGGCCAACCCGAAATGGCAGTTCGTCATCCTGCGACCCGATCGCTACGTTGCCGCCGTGTGCACGGCGGAAGACTTGCCCCGCGTCGCGAATCGTTTCATCCAACTACTAAGATAATTAAACTCCGGAGACTCTTATGATACGCACCCTGACAGCAACCCTTCTTGCCGCCGCATGCACCCTTGCGGCAGCACCCGCACTCGCGGATGATTTCCCGAGCAAACCCATCCACCTGGTCGTGCCGCTCGCCCCGGGAGGCGGCGGCGACCTGGCCGCGCGCGTGGTTGCCGACCGCATGGGCCGAGCCCTGAACCAGACCGTCGTGGTCGAGAATCGCCCCGGCGCCAGCAGCATCATCGGCACAGGGCATGTTGCAAGAGCCGATGCGGATGGCTACACCCTGTTGTTCAATACCGACTTTCACGCCATCAACGAAGCCGCCAACCAATTGGGCCTGCTGCCCAACAAACTGCCCTATGACTCGCAGAAAGATTTCGATCCGGTCGGACAAGTGCTTTCGTTACAGATCATTCTGCTGTCCGCCGAAAAGACCGGCATCACCAATATGCAGCAACTCACCGAGAAAGCGCGCGCCGCCAAAGGCGGCATGAGCGCCGGCATGCTGGGTATCGGCAGCCCGCATCAGCTCGCGTTTCTGCTGATGCAACAAATGGGAGACTTTGAACTGCTCACCGTGCCGTTTGGCGGGTCAGGCCCAGCGACCACGGCGGTGCAAGGCGGACAGGTCGACCTTGCCTTCGCGGCGGTGGGCGCCGGCATGGCGATGGCGGAATCCGGCCGTGTCAACGCGATCGCCGTCTCGGGCGCCAAGCGGGATGCGCTGGCACCCAACGTGCCCACCATCGCC
>LNAP01000197.1_pt1 | contig 66416 bp, 64 predicted proteins | sample 602601 | NCBI WGS metagenome assembly LNAP01 (sample SAMN02440304, study PRJNA202911) | soil metagenome | biome: Subtropical and temperate rainforests or woodlands; isolation source: soil samples (1 kg each in a 20% v/v slurry with milli Q water) were... ...
GCCCGGGCACCAGCGCGAGCGGCTGCAGCGCGGCCACGTTCTCGAGCGTCTTCGGCCAGTCGTTGAAGTAGGCGTCGCCGGCGTACGGCGTGGCGTCGAACTCGACCAGGTCGCCGCTGAGCAGCGTGCGCTCCTGCGGCAGCCACACGACGGTGTCGCCCTTGGTGTGGCCGCGGCCGAGCTGCAGCAACTGCACCTCGAGCCGGCCGAGCCACAGGGTCATCTTGCCGGTGAAGGTCATCGTCGGCCAGGTCATGCCCGGCGGTACCGTCTCGACGTTGCTGAACAGGCGCGGGAAGCGGCCGATCTCGCTCGCCTTGTCCTGCTCGCCGCGCTCGACGATCAGGTCGTAGGTGTCCTGGCTGGCGAGGATCTGCTGCGCACCGTAGGCGCTGGCGCCGAGCACGCGCACCGCGTGGTAGTGGGTCAGCACCACGTAGCGGATCGGCTTGTCGGTGACCTCGCGAATGCGGCGGATCACGTCGGCCGCCATGGCTGGTGTGGCCTGGGTGTCGGCGACCAGCACCGCGTCGTCGCCGATGACGATGCCGGTGTTCGGGTCGCCCTCCGCGGTGTAGGCCCACGCGTGCTCCGAGATCTGCGCGAAGGTCACCTTCTTCACGTCGAGATCGGCTTGCGAGGCAAATTGCTTGGTTGCGTTCATGGCAGGGAATTGCGACAAGTTATTCGTCATAAACAAACGTATTTGCAACGTGAAGCTGCGGAAAAAAAAAGGACAGTGCAATCGTTTGAGGTCGTATGTGGCGTTTGCCGCCTGGCGCGCGCGCACCGCGCGGTTGACACTGAAGCTCGCTTACGTACCTAGCTGCCCACTCGGTGGGCTTGTCCTGACTGAGCCTGCTATGGAGGACTCCTTTTGCCTGGCGGGGAGGGCGATACGCATTCGGGTGTACGGCCTTGCACTAGTGGCCCAGTGGTGACACGGCGCTGCGACAACATTTCCAGCCGTTGGCATTTTGCAAAGGCGCATGCGGGTGCACTGACGTACCGCCCGGCGTTGACAGAACAAAATTTTCGCTGGGCTGCAATGCCAGCGGTCGCTTTCGACGCGCTCGAGCCCGGCAACTGCGTCGACTTTGCGCTATCAGTAATGGGAGTTCGAGCCGCCGCGGCGGCGACCCGAACTCGGAAAGAGCGCCCGACGAAGAGGGCGCGAAGCACTTCGGTTATCTACGCGGCGCCGGCATGTTCTTGCAGACGTAGCTCGCAGCCACCGTGGGGTCACCCTCGCCCGAATAGTGCGGATACTTCGGGTACTCGCACAGGGGCCGGGTGAACACTGTATTTCCCCCAACGACCCGTGAGGCCGTCACGTCGCGATCGTTAAGCTGACCTCCAGTCTCCACCCATTGTGCAAGCGCGGTCACCAAGTCGAAGGTCCCCGCGCCTGGTCCGCCTCCACAATGGCCCATCCCTGGCGTCATGAACACTTTCATATTGTTGTGAGCTGGCCCAGAGGCGTCCTTAACTTCGTCCATCGTCCTGACGGTGTCATATGGCGAGAGCAGGGCGTCCTCCATGCCATGCCAAACGATGATCTTTTTGCCGTCGCGCATGAAGGCGGCCAGATCGGGCACCGAGGCGCTGAAGTCGAACACCTCGTTGAGGCGGTCTTTGACCACTGGGTAGTCGTTGTTCAAGTTGAAGGTTGCGCCGTTATACGCAGGATTCTGATAAACGATGTACTGGAGGTGACCGTAGCCGAGACCTTGACCGCTGCCAAGCACGCTGCCGTTTCCGATGCCGAACTTGGAGTGAACGACTGTTCCGTCTGCCAGGCGGAGATCGTTCGATACATAGGACACGGCATCCAATTCGGGCTGAGTCAAGCAAGAGTTGTTGCTCTCGGCTGTGCACAAGAGCGCCTGCGGTTTGAACTTGCAGGTGGGCGCACTGGAAACGACGCCGTCTTTCACCCCGTCGTTCGCATCGCAGGCTTGGACATACGCGTTGTACAGAGAAGTCAGCTTGGCGCCGGAGGGTTTGCTCGGCTGCTGTGCCGCGCTGGACCACAAAGACACCAGTCCGGGAAGATTTCTGGTTGGAGCGCCTGCGATGACTCCATCGTACTCGGCGCCGTACTTGGCCGCCGCGTTGAGCGCACCTCTACCTCCATTGGAACATCCCTGGAAGTACGTGAAATCCGCTCTGCGCGTGAACAGGGCTTGAACTGCAGCTTTCGCCACACCAATGGTGTAGCCAATCGCCCGGTGGGCGTAGTCCGCGACCAGGGTGTTGTTCAGTCCGAACGTCGCGCCCGGATACGCTGAGTTTCGATGGCCGCCATTCGAGCCCGTCATTGCGTAGCCGGCGTTCAGGTACTGACCACCCAGGTTGGGAATCGAACCATCAAACCCGCCCCCGCCAATGTGGAGCACGCGACCGTTCCATTGAATTGGCACGCGCACTTCAATGTCGGTCTGCAAGCTCGCCGTGGCAGTGATCCGGCAGTAGCCGACGGCGGTCGGAGTCGCCGGTACGGATGTTGCGCTTGTGACAAGGACGCCGGCGAGCGTCGTGCCAGCAAGAGCGGAACAGTCTTTGGTTGGAACGTAGGTCTGCTGCGCTTGCGCGGCGGCTACGAAGCACAGGGTAAAGGATGTTGCCGCCGCCGCCCAGTACGCGCGGCCTCCGGCAGTGGTTTGATGGGGGGCCAACGGTCGCATGGCTAGGTCTCCTGGATTGGTTGAACGACTGGCAATCGGCATTGCTCAGCGGATAGATCTTAAGCCCGAACGTTCTGCTATGGCAGATGTGTTAGTTAATGGAAAACACCTAACGAGTGCGTGGACTGCGGTCGCAGATGAGTTCCGTCTGACCGTTTCCGCCTCCCGGCGTGCTGTCAAAATGTGCTCCGAACACAAAGGGATGTCGTCCGCATGTCAGTGGAAAACAGTCGCGGAATCCAGGCAGTTGAGACTGGAGGTCAGGTGCTTAAAGCGCTATGCGCCTTGACGTAACCGGCGGAATTGCGAACACTGGCTACTGCTGCTTGCCTCTCTCCAAGCGCAACCCACGCCCACCTGACCAGCCTTTCGCGAGTTGGCCTCGTTCGACAGGACTCCACCACCAGGCGATACAGCCTTGGCCCCTTTGCGCTGGAGCTCGGTTTGTCTGAACTGACGGGCCTTGATCCGATTGGAATGGCGCTGGAAGCCGTCGCCCGACTGCACGCTTCGATCGAACAGACCGTGGCATTGTCTGTGTGGGGTAGCCGCGGACCGACTGTCGTGCGCGTACTGCGAAGGCATCTTCCATTGCATGCGGCGCTCATCGAAGGTGTCACTCTCTCCCTCGTTCCACTGCCACAGGCCGAGTGTTCGCTGCATTTCTTGACCACGAGACGGTCAATGCTGCGTTGCAGTTGCAAGATGCCGAAAACAATCTCATGGGCGACGTCGCCGGAGAGTTCCTGTCCACGCTTGCGGAAGTTCGCGCGACTGGTTTGGCGATGGTTGCAGGAAGCCCGGTCCCCGGGGTGCGTCGCAGTGCACCGATGTTTGACCACTCAATGGAACTGGTCTGCGTCCTAACTGTGACCGGACAAGAGGGCGGCTACGATCACGACGCGCACGGGGCCACGGCGCACGCGCTCTTAGAGACTGCGCATGTACTGTCTACTCGATTGGGTATGACAGCCCGTCTTATTGAGGCGGAACTCGTTTGGACGCAATCGCAAGTTGGAACTTTACAGAAGTAGGTTCTGGGCCGAGGTGCAACTCATTCGTAAGCGTGGAATGGCTTCCGCATCAGGTAACCCGCTACCGGGCGTAACTGCGCTCAGTTCCCCGGTTTTCTTTTCTACAGAAACGGAAATTTGGCGCTCGCCATCACGATGATGGGTAGAGACAAGGATTTTGACCGCCAACTGGACGGGTTCCATTGCCGGCACCTTGCAACGTTGCTGCGCAGCAAATTCCTATTAGGTATAAAAGCGCCTGCTGCACCTAGTCGAGTGGTCCCGGACGCAGACCTGATGCACTAGTGGATGCGCCAAGTGGCCCGCGGTCTGCGTCACTGGTCGGCTTGTTCGGGTAGTTCACCGAACCGCGCTTATGTGGACGAACAGGAGCGCACCTTCTAAAAAACATCCTGCCGTGACAGCTGGCCGATCTTGACGTGCAGCGCCTTGAGGTCAGCGGTCGGCTCATCGGGTCGCGGATCGCCGCCGAACACGTCGACGGCTTTGGCCAGCAGCTGGTTCGTCCAGTCAGTTCATCTCACTCAGGCTGAACTCCAGCGTCCTTGATGGTCTTCGTCCAGCGAGCGACTTCGCTCTCGAAGAATTTCTTATGCTCGGCCGGGGCCAAGCGCGCATCAGTTACCACTGTGATCCCCAGCGCCTCTTGGCGCTTGACCAGCTCGGGGTCTTTAAGCGCAGTACGCAGCGCGGCGTTGATCTTCTGCACGACGTCGGCCGGCGTGCCATGCGGGGCGTATAGGCCGTGCCAGACTGCGAAGTCGAAGCCCGGCAGACCGCTTTCGACTAGTGTGGGAACCGGCGCCAGCGCCGGCACCTTGCTGCGTTGTGCGCTGGTGACGCCATAGGCCTTGACCTTGTTGCCTTCAATTTGCGGCGTAGCGTTGGTCGCCTGCTCGCACATCAAATCCACCGTGCCGCCCAGCAAGTCGTTCATTGCCGGTCCGGTGCCCTTGTAAGGCACGAAGGTCATGTCGCTCTTCAGTGCGTTCTGCATCAACAGGCTGCAGAGATGCGATGCGGAACCAACGCCTGCGTTGGCCAGATTGATCTTCCCCGGGTTGGCGGCGATGAACTTCCGAAGGTCGGCGAAGTTGGTTGCCGGCAAACCCTGTTTGCCGATAACCACAGACGGCGCTTCGTTGATCAGGCCCAAGAACTCCAGATCTTCGGTCTTGTAGCCGAGCTTCTTGTACAAGGCCGGTGCTGTCGCCAGTCCGATGTGGTGGATGAGCAGTGTGTAGCCGTCTGCCGGCGCGCGCAGCACGCGTGCCGTGCCGAGCGTGCCCCCCGCGCCGCCAACGTTCTCGACCACCACAGTCTGACCCAGGGGCTTGCGCAGCGCTTCCGCGATATCGCGCGCGATCTTGTCGCTGGGGCCGCCGGCCGAGAAAGGCACGATCAGCACGATTGGTTTTTCGGGAAAGGCGGCGTGCGCCGCTGGTAGGACGATGCAGCAGGCGAGAACGGCGGCACAGGCGCGGGCAACAGCCCGACGATTAGTCAACATGGTGGTCTCCTGAAAGGGGGCAGGCGTCAGGCGGATAGAGCTTGCATTTCGCGGTAAAGGTCGCCCTTGCCTTCGAACCCGATGCCGGGCAGGTCGGGCAGGGTGACAAAGCTGTTGTCGACCTTCACGCCGTCGGGGAAGCCGCCGAAAGGCTGAAATAGGTCGGGGTAGCTCTCGTTGCCCCCTAGCCCCAGGCCGGCTGCAATATTCAACGACATCTGATGCCCGCCGTGCGGGATGCAACGGCTGGCCGACCAGCCATGTTCCTTCAGCATGTCCAGCGTGCGCAGGTACTCGACTAGGCCATAGCTCAGGGCGCAGTCGAACTGCAGCCAGTCCCGATCGGGGCGCATACCGCCGTAGCGGATCAGGTTGCGGGCGTCCTGCATCGAGAACAGGTCCTCGCCGGTGGCCATCGGATTCTTGTAGTAATTGCGCAGCGTGGCCTGCAGTTCGAAGTCGAGCGGATCGCCCGGCTCTTCGTACCAGAACAGGTCGTACTGCGACAAGGCCTTGGCGTAGGCGATGGCCGTGTCGAGATCGAAACGGCCATTGGCGTCGACGCACAGCTTCTGGCCGTCGCCCAGCACGCTCAGGATCGAGTCGATGCGGCGCAGGTCCTCGTCCAACGAAGCGCCGCCGATCTTCTTCTTCACGACCGTATACCCGCGGTCGATGTAGCTGCGCATTTCGTCCTTGAGCGCATTGTGGTCCTGGCCGGGGTGGTAGTAGCCGCCCGCGGCGTAGACGAAGATCCGGCGGTTGGGTTTGCCGTCGCCGTAGCGGTCGGCCAACAACTGGAACAACGGCTTGCCTTCGATCTTGGCCACCGCATCCCACACGGCCATGTCGATGGTGCCGATGGCCACCGAACGTTCACCGTGTCCACCCGGTTTCTCGTTGGTGAACATCGCGGCCCAGATCTTGTGCGGGTCGAGGTTCTGGCCGCTTGCGTCGACCAGCGTCTCGGGCTTGGCTTCCAGCACACGCGGGATGAAGCGCTCGCGCATCAGCGTCCCTTGGCCGTAGCGGCCGTTCGAGTTGAAGCCGTAGCCAACCACCGGCTTGCCGTCGCGGATGACGTCGGTGATGACGGCCACGAGGCTCAGCGTCATCTTGCTGAAGTCGATGTACGCATTGCGAATGGGGCTGGAGATGGGGAGTGTCTTTTCTCGAATCTCGACGATCTTCATGACCTAATCCTTCAGGGAGTCTTAACAAGCTGGCCGGACGCTGTGCGCTGATACTTGGAGAACATCTCGTCCCAGATCTTGCGGGAGATGCCCTCTGCCCAGAAGTGGGGAAGGTACTCGACGACGGTCCAGCGGTACTCGGCCAGGCCGTTGCTCCAGGTCAACGTCACGAATCTGCCGTCGGGTTGCAGAGTCGGGAGCCCCGTGTTCTTGTTCACCGTCTCGCGCCAGAACACCTGCGAGGCGGCCTCGCCGGCGGTTCCACCGGGGAAGTCGGAGGGAACCTCGTCCTGGCCGCGGCACAGCCAAGTTGGCAACGGGACGTCGGTGCGCACAATGGGGTTGGCGTAGTTGGCAGGGCTCAGGTGGCCGGAGTAGCACGGGGCGATGCCGGCAAAGAGCTGCGGGAACTGGACCGCCATCCGGTTCGTCATCGCCGAACCCGCCGACGCGCCGTTCATGAAGATGCGCGTGGGGTCCACCGCATGCTGCGTCTTCAGTTCCTCAACGAGCGCCTGCAGGAACAAAACGTCCGGGTTGCTGGCGGCGATGCTGCTGCTCCACGTGGCGCCGGTGCCATGGGGGTAGGCAACGATAAAGCCGCGCGCCTCAGCCACCTCGTGCCACTTCGAAATCACGGCCTGCCAGCGCCCGGACCCGTTGCGCCCGTGCATGCTGATCACCAGCGGGAGCTTCTGGCCGTTGGCCGTCAGCGCCGCATAGTTGCTCGGCAGGTACGTCAGCCAGCGGCGCGGCGAACCGGGGACCAGTTCCTTAGTGGTGTCGATGAGCTTCATGTCCTCGATCGACGAGTTGGCCCGCATCGAACCATTGGTGCGGTTGTCGTCGAAAAACCTGACCGTCTTTGCGAACTCGGTCTCCCAGATCTCCTCTGACAGGGCCTTACCGGCATAACCCTGCAGCTTCATGGTGGAGACTTTGACGCGCTGGGCCGGCCGCTCCTGCGACGCATAGACCTGTGTCGTGAAGTTGGCGCTTTCGGATGCGACCGCGGGCGAAAAGACGTCGTTGTGCTTGTTCCAGTAGGCCACCTGCCTGTCTTCATTCGGATCGGATTCGGTGGTCGCACGCTTGATGACCCAGGCGGCCATCGTCGTGGCGGGAAGCTGCTCGGCGGGCAAAGCGAAGATCTCCGTGTCCGCAGTACCGCCCACGCCCGCGACGCCTCCCACGAACTGCGGCGCCTGCATGCCCATGGCCTGTGCCATCTTGGCACCTTGACCGACACCGGTGTAGTACACCATCGCATTGGTCGCAATGTTGTACTTGCTCTTGATTACCGGTAGCAGGGCCTTCAGGAAGGCAACCTCGTCAGCCGCACCACTGCCGGCATTCGAGTTCCAAGTGCCGCCGATCGCCGATGGAAAGACCGCAATGAAGCCCTTGCTGTCGCCTATCTCATTCCAGCAGGTGCTTGCGGCGCCGGCTTGGCCGGTCTGCCCGGCCTCATGGAAGTTGACCACGACCACGATGCCCCGGGCGTCGTACTCGCGTCGGGCAGCATAGTCGGCCGGCGCGCTGTCGTAGTACTCCCGATCGACCGTACCAACTCGCAGAGTACTCTTGGTGAGTGCATCCGCGCTCGTGCTACAGGTGATTGCCGCAGGGGCGACCGGGATGGCTGGCGTGGACGTTCCGTCGCCACCACCACCGCAGCCGGCCGCCAGGCACACGGCCAATCCCATCGCCATGACTTGCTTCGTCAACATGCTTGTCTCCTTGTCTGCTTTTCTACATTGAGCGACCTGCCAAGGCCCATGTCGGGCACCGCCTGCTCGTCCCTCAGAGCAGGCATGATCAGCGACACGCGTCCGCAGGGCCAATGCTGTTTTCTTACTCCTTAGTGCCCTGAAAGCACTGTCTGCCATGACCATGAACCTATCTTGGCTCGATGACTTCTTCGCCCTCACGGCGAGCGGAAGTTTTTCGCGCGCTGCCGAGGAGCGCCACATGACTCAACCTGCCTTCGGCCGTCGGATACGCGCACTGGAAGAATGGCTGGGCACGGATCTGTTCGACCGTAGCAGTCAGCCCGCCAAGCTGACCCCGGCTGGCGAGTGGTTCCGAGTTGTTGCGCAGGACCTGCTCGCTCGGGTCGTCCGCCTTCCTGGTGAGGCAAGAGCCATAGCGGAGTCGAGCTCGACTGCGCTGATGTTTGCGGCGACGCATGCGCTGTCGTTCACCTTCCTTACCGGTTGGTTGCATGGTCTGGAGTCGCGAACGCGCGTCGGCACCATCACTCTGGTCTCTGACATGTTTTCTCGCTGCGAGGCCATGCTGCTGCAAAGCCGAGTGCAGTTCGTGATGAGCCACGCACACCCTCAGTCATCCAGCGAGCTTTTGGCGCAGCACTATCCCTTCGTCCGTGTCGGTACCGACCTGCTGATCCCAGTCTCTGCACCCAACGCGGAAGGGGCGCGCCCGTCACACTTTCACGGACGCCACTTCCAGGTCGCCTCTCCCGATGCTGAGCTACAGCGCAGAGTCCGGGCTCGGTCGCATCCTGCGTGAAGTTCGTGGCGAGGCACTCGCAGACTGGCCGTCGCATAACGTCTTCACCGCGCATCTCGCCTCGGTGTTACGGACGATGGCGCTGGACGGGCGCGGCATCGCCTGGTTACCTCTGAGCCTGATTCGCGACGACTTGGCAACCGGTCGATTGATCGAGGCGGCGCCAAAGGAGTGGGTCATTGAGCTGGAGATTCGGCTGTATCGTGACCGAGCTGCGTTGGGGCTTGCGGCCGAAGAGTTTTGGTCAGCCGTGTGCGCATCAGTTCTGCAGTAGCAAGGCTCATTGACCGCGACCGAGTGTCCGACGGTGAGACCGGCTAGCAAGAGATCCTCGGAGACGTACTCGAAGATGCGACCGACTCGCGGCTCGCGGACCAGGGTCGCTCCGCCTGCCGACTGCACATGAAGCCCTTGGCGAAGTCCTCGCCGTCGAGCAGCGCGCCAGTCTCCCCGGCTGTTGGCGGTGTTGCTGATGCTTAGGCTTGCGTCCGACTGCTGCTGGGGCCGGAATACCAAGGCGAGGGATGACGGGGTATCAGCGGCGGAGCCAATCGCGCCGTCCGGATCTTTGTTGTTTCCCGCCGGGAGGGGCCACGTGGACTGAAAGCCAGCAGTTCTTCTCGTCTTCGGTCATTGCCGACGCGACGATCGATGCCCGCGCTCCTGCAGACTAAAAGGGATCCATCCATGCGCTGCGTGAGAGTTCCTTGGACGGAATGGCTCCCCCTGAACCGGCGACCGTGGCACTTGGTGAGACGTTAGCAGATGGTGCACATAGAGGCTTGCAACCGTTCCTTGCCTACCTCGCGGTTCCGTTGGAATCATCACCCACACCACTGGCGGTATTCGCGATTGAGCGCAGCAACGCTTGACGGTTCTGAACCACGATCGAGCCTTGCTCCATACGGATCCACTTACTGCGTTCCATTCTTTTCAGTTCAATGTTTACCCGCTGTCGCGAAGAACTGACGAGACGCGCAAGTTCCTCTTGAGCAAGGCACAAGCGAATCCGAATGTCGGTTTCCGCGCAGACCGACGGTACGCCATAACTTCGTGCCAAGTGGATGAGTTGCTTCGCCAGCCTCGCATGCAATGGCAACGTGTGAAGGTCTTCGACCATGTCAAACAGAATGCGAATCCTGCGCGCCTGCAAACGAAGCATTGCCGCGTAGAGCTCAGGGTGTGCCTCCAAGATTTTGCGAAAGTTGCTGTTCTCTACGCACAGGAGAGTGCAGCGTCCATGCGCATATACGTCGTGGGTACGTCGATTCCCGTCGAAGATTGCAACATCGCCGAACCAGACACCCGGCTCCAGATAGGAAAGAGTCACCTGCTTGCCGGCGGGCGAGGTGGAGCACACGCGCGCTGCGCCGCTCGCGCAGGCCATCCACTGCTCTGGCGCTGTACCACGTTCGGCGATAAGTGCGCCGTCCTCGTAGTGCTCGACATTGGCGAAGCGGAGGATGTCGTGCCGGAGGCACGGCGACAGCGATGAGAACCAACGACCGGCGTTGATGGCTTCCCGCTCTTCATTCGTGAGAAGTGGGTGGTTCATCGAATCCTCGCATCTCCGCCGACCCACGGATCAACGTGACGTACCCTCAACGGGTGTCAAACCGTCGACCTCGGCGACACTGAGTCCCGCCTCTTTAAGCACTTCGCGCGTATGGGCACCGCGTAGCGGCACTGCACCGAACCGATCCGAAGGCGTCTTGGAGAATCGCGGTGCGGGTGCTGCCTGCAGCACCCCGTCCACCGTCTTGTAGACGCCCCTGGCGACGAGGTGCGGGTGGCGCGCGCTTTCAGTCGGATCGAGCACTGGGGAGAAGCAGGCATCTGTGCCTTCCAGCAACTCGCACCAGTGGGATCGACTGCGCGTAGCGAAGAGCGCAGCGAGCTCGTCTGTGAGCACCGGCCAACAGTCCGGATTCATCTGCCCCCGCGCAAACCTCTCGTCGCCATCGAGTCCAAGCCTTGAGAGCAGTTCTGCGTAAAACTGGGGCTCCAGTGATGCGATATTTATCCACCCGCCGTCCGCGCAACGGTACGAGCGGCCCGCCCAATGCGCCACATCGGTAAAGTGGATGCCCCGATCGAAAGCGGCTCCAGCGGAGGCGCGCATGCTGAGCAGGAGATTCAGCGAGTGCGCGACACCGTCGACGATGGCCGCATCGACAACCTGCCCGCTGCCGTCGAGTCTCGCGCGCAGTAGACCGCAGACGATCCCCAACGCCAGGTACATTGCGCCCCCTCCGACGTCACCCGCCAGCGTGGTCGGCATCTCGGGCGGCGTGCCGGTACGGCTGGCAAACCAGAGTGCGCCTGCCAGCGCGGTGTAGTTGCTGTCGTGTCCCGCAGCGCGAGAAAGCGGACCTTGCTGACCCCAACCGGTCATCCGTCCGTAGACCAGGGCAGGGTTGCGCGCGAGGCAAACGTCAGGGCCGATTCCGAGCCGCTCCATCACACCAGGACGCATGCCCTCAATCAGCGCGTCGGCTTTCGCCACGAGCTTCAGCACCGCTTCGGCAGCGCCAGCGGCCTTCAAATCGAGCTCGATCGACCGTTTCCCCCGGTTGTAGATCTCGTGCGGGCGCGGTTGTCGTGTCCCGACGCCGGGCCGCTCTACGGCGATGACGTCCGCCCCGAGGTCTGCAAGCAACATGCCGCAGAATGGGCCTGGACCGAGACCTGCGATCTCCACGACCTTGACGCCATCAAGCACGCCCCTACCGGAGGACGCCATCATTCGTGTGCCTCTTTTTCACGCACCCCGGAGACTCCGTCCTGACGGAGCAATAGGAGCGTAGCGGCCTGCGCAGCCCCGTATTCGCTCGACAAACGATCCACCAGTTGCGCGACCGGCCGCACGGCATCGACGCCGGAGACAGAATGGCCGGCACTCCAGATGTCGACCCAGCGCTTGGGGCCCCTGGCGTCTTGCGAGTGGGCGCTGAAGAGCTCCCTTGCGCGCTCGAGGCCAACGGGCTGGGTCATTGCTGCTGGCTCAAGCCCAGCTGAGACGACCGACGGGCGTAGCATGTTGGCGTCCATTCCGGTGATTGCGCGCGTGAGCATGACATCGTCAAGGCGGCTGTCGACAAGCATCTGGCGATACGCCTCCTCGGCCATGCTCTCCGGTGTCGCGATGAACCGGGTTCCCATCATCGCAAGGTCGCAGCCAAGCACGCGAGCCGCCCACAGGGCAGCACCATCCGAGATCCCACCGGACAAGACGATGGGCCCATCGAACATCGCGCGGGCAGCTCGCACGAAGGACATACCGTTGACCCACCCCGTCTGCCCGCCAGCGCCGGCACTCAGCAAAACCAGTCCGTCCGCGCCCACAGAGAGCGCCTTTTCGACATGGCGAAGGGAAGCAACGTCCGCGAAGACCTTGCATCCCACGTCGTGCAGACGAGGAATGACCGCCTCCGGAGATCCCACGCTTGCGATCACCATCTCGACTTGGTGTGCGACAAGCACGGCCACATCTTCGGCCAATGCGGCGGGATCGCGGCGCATGATGATGTTCGGGCAAATCGGCGCCGTTGGAAAGCCAGCGGCGTCGCAATCCTCCTTGATACGGTGAAGCCAGATGTCGAGCTCGTCGGCGCTTCGTGCGTTGATCGTGGGGAATGCTCCAATCACCCCTGCCCGGCACGCCGCAGAAACCAGGTCCGGGCCGGAAATGCGAAGCATCGGCGCCGCGACAAGCGGCAACCTCAGTCGCGACGAGATCGAGGCTGGCAGGCTCACTTCACGCGAGCAAATGGCGCGCGAGCACGCGGTACTTGTGGACCTCGGTAGGCCCTTCATAGATTCGCGCCATGCGCTGGTGGTCGTACCAATGGGCCAGCGGGGATTCATAGGTGCAGCCGGCGCCACCGTGAATCTGGATGGCTCGGTCGATCACCTGGTCGACCATCTCGGTGCACATCATCTTCACCATGCCGGCCTCCACGCGAGTGTCTTGTCCGCGGTCGTCGCGTTCGGCGCAGTGGTACATCATCAGCCGGTTCTGCTGAATCTCCACCCAGGAATCCACGATCATGGACTGAACCGCCTGCTTCTCCGCGAGCGCCCCGCCGAATGCAACGCGCTGCTTGGCATAGTCCACCATCATTTCGTAGGCGCGCTGAGCGATGCCAAGCGCACGGGCCCCGACCCCGAAGCGTGCCGCAGACAGAGTCCGCTGCGCGCCCTTGAACCCGTCGCCCTGGGTGCCGATCAACGCGAGGTCGTCGACCACGCAGTCGTCGAAGGTGAGCTGGTGGGTGATGTAGCCGCCCAGCATCGTCACTTTGCGTGCAATCAGGCCCGGATTGGTCTTGTGAACCGCGAAGGTTGAGATACCACCCGCCCCCTTGCCCCTGTCGGTCCGCGCGAAGACGAAAATCGTTTCGGCGTCTTCGAAGTCGCTGATCCAGATCTTCGATCCGTTGATCACCCAGCCCTCAGCGACCTGCTTTGCATGAGTCTGTATGGAGCCCGCCGGATCGGCGCCCCCGCCAGGCTCAGTTTGTGCGAAGCAGATCGTCTGTTCGCCTGAAAGGAATGGATCGAGATACCGGCGCTTCTGCTCGCCTTGCAACGCGAAAGTGGGCTGCAACGCATCCCCACCGAAGGGAATGGGGACCAGACAGCGGTAGTTTTCTTCAATGACGGCCAAGCGGTCAACCAGTGAGAGGCCCGGGCCACCGAGTTCAGTGGGACAGTTGAGGCTCCATAACCCGACCTCGCGGGCAGCCGAAATGCCGGGCGCGGAGTCGGCCCTCGTCAATGTCTCGCCTCGAAGAAGCCTTTCCTCGAGCGGCATCTGATACTCGTTGACCAAGCGCCGCACAACGTCGGTCATGGCGCGCGTCTGTTCGCTGTATTCGTACATTGCTGTTCTCTGCGGTATTCAAGTCAGATAAGAAAGATCCACGAGTCAAGCGCACAAGGAGGACTGCGGCAATCGTTTGGACGCATCGATCAGACGGCCCGCCACGCGTCAGCCCAGAACTTGGCACGAACGTCGCGCCGGAGCATCTTGCCGACGGCGCTGCTCGGCAGCTCTGACCAGAACTCGACGCTTTTCGGCGCATGGACACTTCCGAGTCGGTCGCGACAGCGGGCAATCAATGTTTCCGCGGATACGGATCTCCCGGGCTTCAACTCGACAACGGCCTTGACGGCTTCGCCCCATTTGTCGTCCGGCACGCCGACGACCGCGCACTGCAGCACCGCGTCATCTTCGAGGATCACCGCCTCGATCTGGGCGGGGAAGACGTTGAACCCCCCCGTGACAATCATGTCCTTCAGGCGGTCGACAATCGTGATGAACCCACGTTCGTCCTTCACGCCAACGTCACCGGTGTGGCGCCACCCGAACCGGCTGACTTCTTCGGTTTCCTGGGGGTTCTTGTAATAGGCGAGCATCACCATGCTCGACTGGACGACGATCTCTCCCCGGGTTCCAGCCGGCACGAGATTGCCCGCCTCGTCCATGATCTCGACACGCGCGTAAGGTGTGGCTCGGCCGGCGGCTGCGAGAGCCGCCTCATCGAAACTGCCATCCTGCCGGATGTAGTCCTGCGGCTGCTTGTAGATCAGCGGCATGCCGCATTCGCTGAGCCCGTATCCCTCGGCCACCACAGGACCAAACAGCCGCGTCGCCTCCTTGATTTTCTCCGGTGCGCACGGCGCCGCACCAGTGACGAAATGACGCAGGCTGGACACGTCTCGGGGGCGTGCCTGCATTGCGCTGCTCATCATGTACAGGAGCGTCGGCGGAACAAACAGGTGCGTAATCCGCCAGCGACCGATCGCATCGAGCACCTGTTCCGGTGCGGTCATGTTCATGACCACAACGCTGCCGCCGGCACACAACGTGACGAGCGCCTGGATGCCGCCCGCATGCGTGAGCGGCGCCACCGCCAAGTATCTAGAGTCAGGTGAATGGTGGGCCACCTCGCGGCCGACAATGATCATCATCTCCAGGCTGCGGTGCGGTTGGACGACGGCCTTCGACGGTCCGGTCGTCCCCCCGGTGGGCTGGATGAACGCTGTCGCCAGCGAGTCTTCCATGGCGGCGCGGTACGGAACCGTACAGCCGGCCATCCAATCGTCAAGGAACGTCCCGTGCTCGGACGCGCGGTCGATACAGACAAAGCGCAGCACCTTGCTCAGCCCTGCCCTGAGCTGGGGAACGAGGTGCTCGTAGGAGCTGTGGAAGAACACGAACTCGCAGTCCATGAAGGCCAGGACTTCAGTGTTCATCTCGACTGGATTCCGGGTGTGGGCAGACAGCCAGACCCGATCGCTGCGATTGATCGCAACCAACAGCACGGGTACGCGATGATGGTTCGGTGAGTAGATAGCGATGTGCGCGCCGGGCCGCAACCCGGGCTCACGGTCCAGCGCATGCGCTACGGCGTGCGCGAACCGCTGCGACTCCGCGAAATCGATAGTGAGGTCGTCTTCAATGATCGCGACGCGATTGGGGTACCGCTCCGCGGTGGCGTCGAAATAGTCGGCAAGCCGCATGGCGCCTCCGTTGAATGGTCCCAAGCCGTTGCAGGCACGCGCAGCGTGCCTGCATGTCACCTGTTCAGTTGACCGAAATGATCGGACCGAAAGGAACGTAGCTCTTGCCGTCGAACTTGTGCAGCTGGAGCTGCTTGAAGAGGCGATAGTCCGTGGGGGTCGAGCTCAGCGTGACGCCGGGCAAGAGGAGCGGAGCGCGATAGTCCTTGAAGCTGGCTGCGACCTTCATGATGTTTTCACGCGTCAGGTTGTCGCCGGCTTGGCGCAGCACCTGCGCTGTCAAGGCCGCGTTGATGTAGCCCAGCGCATAGGCGTCGTCCGTTGCCGCGTTCGTTCCAGACAGGTACTTTCCGACGAACGCAAGGTACTCCTTCATGGAAGGATCGTTGGCGAAGGAAGGATCCCCGAGCGACATGCGGGCGAAGACGGTGACAACACCCTTCGAGTTCTCGAATCCGGCGGGTTCCAGCGCCGACTTGACCGAGGAACCTCCCTGGCTCACGTACATGGCGGGCCGCCAGTCAAGGGCCGCCATCTTGCGAAGTGCCAGTGCCGTCATCTTGTTGATCGTGATCAGCAGTACGGTGTCCGCACCTGAACCCTTCATGGCGATGATCTGCGAGTCGATGCTCGGATCCGTGACTTGATAGGTTTGCTTGCTGACGATCTTGACTTGGGTCTGCTCAAGATTTGCACTGAACCCTTCCAGGATCGACCGCCCCGCTTCGTCGTCCTGATAGATGACGGCGACTTTCGCAGTGGGGTTGAGCGACGCCAGGTGTTTTAGCCAGGACGCTCCCTCAGTCTGGTACGCGGGACCGGACATCATCGTGTAGGGATACGTCTTGGCATCGGCCAGCTTCGCGGAAGGCGAAGCCAGAAAGAGCTGGGGCACTTTCTGGCGGTTCATGTAGGGCGCGACGGCGACCTGCTGGCCAGTGCCAAGCGACCCCGACATGAACAAAACCTTGTCGGCCTCGACAGCCTTGCGGGTCATCTCTACCGTCTTAGCCGGTTCGTAAGCGTCGTCGTACACGATCAGCTCGATCTTGCGACCGTTGATGCCGCCGTTGTCGTTGACCATGCGGAAGTAAGCCTCCGCAGCCTTGGCCACAGAACCCCACGAAGAGGCTGGGCCGCTGAGTGGGACGGTTTGTCCAATCTTGATCGTCGTGTCCGTTGCTCCGGGGTCATAGACCTTCTGGGCCATGACGTTGCTGGCTCCGAAGGTCACCACCAAAGCGGCAGTTATCAAGCGCAAGAATCTCATGTTGTCTCCTAAATAGTCAGTTGGATTGGGGCCAGTTTCTTGCTGGTTTTCGGGCGAACATCAGTGCAGTTTGTTCGTCCATATGCGCCGGACACGCACCAGCATTTCCATCACGCCGCCCGGCAAGACAAAAACAAAAGCGATGACGACAACACCGTAGGCCGCCCACGGCGCCGACTTCGAAAGTACGTTGGCCAGCTGCGGAACGAACATGACGAACACCGCCCCGAACAGGGCTCCCCACAGCGTGCCGAGTCCGCCCACGACGATGCCCACGAGGAGCGTGATCGACAGGAAAAGCGGGAAGGAGTCGGGGGACACGTACTGCACGGCGACCGCCGACATCCCACCGCCGACCGCGGCGAACGCAGCCGAGAGTCCGAACGCCATGCACTTGTAGTGCCGGTTGTCTATGCCCATCGTTTCCGACGCGGCCGAATGGTCCCTGATGGCCCGCAGGGCCCGGCCGGTTCCGCTGTCGATCACATTGCGCGCGATCCACAGCATCACCATGGTGGTTGCAACGCAGAACGCGTAAATCCACTGGTCATCGGTCAGCGGCAGCCCGGCAGGGACGTGCGGCTTCTCGAAGCCCAGCCCGGCAACTCCACCCGTCCACTTCTCGAGCCCCTTGTACTTCAGCAATGGTGGTGTCGCGATGGCAAGGGCGAGGGTGGCCAGCGCCAGATAGAGCCCTTCGAGTTTGAGAGCCGGCCGACCAAAGACATAGCCGACGGCGAGGGCAATCACACCCGCTACCGGAACCGAAAGCCAGTAAGGCACGCCAGCCTTCTCGATCAACATCGCCGTGGCGTAAGCGCCGAGAGCGAAGAATGCGCCGTGCCCGAGCGAAATCTGGCCGTTGTATCCGGTGAGCACGTTGACGCCGACAAGTGCCACCATCAATGACAGCACCATGCTCGCCTGGAACAGTTGGTAGCCAGGCAGGAGGACTCCGAGCGCGATCGCAACCAGGAAGAACACGAATGCGATCCTCCAAAACGACTTGCGACGAGTGTTTGCTGCGGCGCGATTCGTCGTGGCTGCGACGGTATCCGGTGAAGTGTCGAATGCGACGATGTGGGGAGACTGCGCTCCCGCTATAGCAGTCTTGGTGACGATCGAGTTTGCCTTTGAGGTCATGACATCAAGCCCGAAGTCAGACGCGCGCGACCGTGACGCGGCCCAAGATTCCCGCCGGCCGGACGATCAGGACTCCGACGATCAGCATCAACGCGGCGATGAACTTAAGCTCGGTGCCCAAGACGTAGGCCCCCACCAGGTTCTCGAACACGCCGACCAGGAAACCGCCGACTACCGCGCCCAGCGGGTTGTCGATTCCACCGAGCAGCGCCGCAGCGAACGCGTACATAAGCACGCCAATCATCATGTCGGGATCGAGAAACAGTGTGGGGGCGACCATCATTCCGGCGACCGCTCCAATGGCGCCTGCCAGCCCCCAGCCAAGCATCAACATCGTGCCCACGTGCACTCCCAGAAGTCGTGCGGAGCCCGGGTTGTGCGCAGCCGCACGCATCTTGAGCCCAATTGGTGTCAATCGCAGGAACACGAAGAGAAGCGCAACAACCACCAGCGCGGTCACGATGGCGCCCACCTCTCGCGCCGACATCAGTCGCGTCGCGAACCATGCTTTGTCGCCAAAGGGACTGGGAAACTGCTTGGTTTCGTGTCCGAAGAGCCAGCCCGCGAGGCTGTGGAAAATGATCATCAATCCTATGAACACGACGACGACGCTCAACGCCGGCGCCTTGTGCAGCGGGCGGATCACCACGTATTCGATCGCGCACGCGATCACGAAGGACAGCACCACAGTCACAGCGAAGGTGGCCCAATAGGGAAGGCCTGCCTGCATGAGTGCCCACGCAACGAACGTCGAGAACGTCGCCATCTCACCCTGGGCGAAATTGACATGATGGGTGGCTTGATAGATCACTACCAACGCGAGTGCAACGCACGCATACACCGCGCCCGTGGCAAGTCCGGCGAGAACCTGATTCAGCAGGGTTTCCATCTTCAACTCCCGAGGTATGAACGGCGGATCGCGTCGTTGCTCTTCAGCTCTTCGCTCGATCCGCTCAAGGCAACACGACCCGTTTCGAGAACATAGGCCCTGTCTGCAAAGTCCAGCGCGAGCTTCGCGTTCTGTTCGACAAGCAGGATTGAGACATTGCTCTCCTGCTGTACGCGGCGCATGATTGCGAAGATGCTCTTGACGACAAGAGGCGCCAGTCCGAAAGAGGGCTCGTCAAGCAGTAGGAGCTTGGGACGACCCATGAGCGTTCGTCCAATGGCCAGCATTTGCTGCTCGCCGCCCGAAAGCGTTCCAGCCTGCTGCGCTTGCCGTTCGCGGAGCCTCGGAAAGTATCCGTAGATTCGCTCCATGTCTTCGGCCACCGCCGCCTTGTCACGTCGCGCATGGGCACCGAGGCGAAGATTCTCTTCGGTCGACAGGGCCAAAAATGTGCCTCTCCCGTCCGGAACGTGACCTACCCCCAAGCCTGCAATTTGCTCCGTTGACATGTTGTCAATGCGCCGGCCTCCCAGCGACACAGACCCGCTGACAGTGACCATGTACTGGCAGATCGCGCGCAGCGTTGTTGTCTTGCCGGCACCGTTGGCACCCAGCAGTGCGGTCACCTGACCATCTGCCACGTCCAGGTCAATGCCGTGCAGTACCTGGGTGCGGCCGTAGGCGGCAGCCAGACCGCGAACTTGCAGGAGGCTCGTCACTTGTCGTCCTCCTCGTCGTCACCGAGGTATGCGCGGATCACTTCCGGATCCTGACGAATCTCCTGCGGGGTGCCTTCAGCAATCTTCCGGCCGAAGTTGAGCGCCACAATTCGATCGGTCAGCGACATCACAAGACCCATGTGATGTTCGACGAGCAAGACTGTCAACCGAAAGCGGTCACGCACCAGCCTGATCATTTGTTCCAGCTCGTGCATCTCGGAGTGGTTCAAGCCGCACGCTGGCTCATCGAGGAGCAGAAGCTTTGGCTCGCATGCAAGCGCACGTGCCATCTCCACGCGCTTCTGGGTACCGAAGGGCAGGTCGACGACCAACCGATGCTCGACGCTTCGCAGTGACAGCAAGTCGATGAGCATGTCGGCACGCTCTTGCGCTTCTTCTTCCTTGCGCTTTGCTCCAATGAAACGAAATGCGTCACGCAGGAAGCCGACGTGGTGTCGTGCATGCGTCCCGACAAGCACGTTGTCGCGCACAGTCATCTGATTAAAGAGGGCCAGGTTCTGAAAGGTGCGGCCGAGACCGAGTTCCGCCATCCGATGCCGACGTACCCTATCCAACTCCGTGCCGTCGAACTTTATCGAGCCCGAACTCGATCGATAGAGACCAGAAAGACAATTGAAGAGAGTGCTCTTGCCCGCGCCGTTTGGCCCGATGAGTCCTAAGACCTGTCCCCTCGTGACGTCGAACGAGACGCCATCAAGGGCGACGATTCCGCCGAACCGGACCGAGACGTCGCGAACGCTCAGGATGGGCTGAGCGAGCGAAGAATGGCCAGCGACCGGCGTCCCGGCGTTGCTCAGAACGTGGCCCATCATCAGCGTCCCTTCCAAACCGCGGGGCGCTTTTCGGCGAAGGCCCGCAGGCCCTCCTGAAGATCGTCGGATGCGAGCACCGGCGCAACGATCTCCTGCTGAAGCTGCCAGGCTTCGGCGTCCGTCCATTGCTCCGCATAGGACCGGGCCGCGATAGCCTTAGACGCAGCCACCGCAAGTGGGCCGTTGGAGGCGATCTTCGCCGCCAGCGCAATGGCAGTCTCCAGCGCCCGACCCGGTTCGACAAGCCGGTTCACGTAGCCCAATCGATACATCTCACTGGCGGGCATGGGTTCCGCCACGAGAATCATCTCCATCGCCGCGTGGTAGGGGATCCGCCTTGGCGCACGAAAGCAGCCACCGCCGATGGCCACGAGTCCGCGACGCGCTTCTGCGAGTCCGAAGACCGACGTTCGGGATGCGACGATCAGGTCACAGCAAAGCGTGAGTTCCATCCCGCCCGCCAACGCCTGACCTTCGACAGAAGCAATCAGCGGCTTGGCCGGAGGCCGATTCAATATTCCGAACCCGCCCCGGCGTTGCGTGGTGGCCAACCCTCCAGCGGCCGCTTCCTTGAGATCCTGTCCGGAGCAAAAGGTCGGTCCGAGGGCTTGGATCACTGCCGCGTGGAGGTTGCCGTCACCTTCATAACGATCGATGACCGCTTCCAGTTCCATCGCCATGGGGCGATTGAACGCATTGCGCGCTTCAGGCCGGTTGAGCGTGATGAGGAGGACACGCCCCCTGGTCTCGGTTTGAATGTAGTGGCTCATAGGGTGAGGTCCGGACGGGCTGCTCCGCGTTGGTTACTTCTGCAGCACATGCACATAGCACACGGCGCCAACACCCACCATGTGCGCCAAGCCAGTCCTGGCGCCTGTGTGTTGGCGGGCTCCCGCTTCCCCGCGCAGCTGCCTTGCAATCTCCCCGATCTGGCCCACGCCCGTCGGTCCCACTGGATGCCCCATGGCGAGCAAGCCGCCTGAAGGGCTGATCGCGCATCGGCCGCCGATGTCGAACGCGCCCTCTTTCAACATGGGGACATACTGCCCGCGACCGCAGATACCGGTTCCTTCCGCATAGAGCAGTTCCTCAATGGGGAACGCGTCATGCAACTCAATAACGTCGAGCTCGTTCGGCTTGACCTGAGCCTCGGCCATCGCACGGCTCATCGTCTCCTGTGTCAAGACTGTGTCGGGATTGAGGTCGTTGCCCGTTTTCTCACTCGCTGCCGCAGAGGATGCGACCCGTATAGCGCGCCCTGCATCGATGCCCAATCGCCGAATGCCCTCTTCCGAGGCCAGGATCACAGCCGCACCCCCTTCGCCGATCGGCGTGCACTGCAGCGTGGTGAGCGTGCCGGATATCTTCTTTCCGCCCAACACCTCTTCCAGCGTGCGAGCCTGTTGTCTCTGTGCGTTTGGATTTTTGGCGCCATTGGCGTGGTTCTTGACCGCTACCAGGGCGATGTCTTCGGGCGTCACGCCGTACTTGTGCGCGTACTCGTTCGTCAGCAACGCGAAATGCGTGAACGGAACAATCGCGTCGTCGGCCAGACTCGGGAGACCCGTGCTCGAGCTGAAAATCGGCCCCGGGCGCCTCTTGTCCACACCGACCACGAGCGCCACGTCGCTGACCCCTGCCGCTACCTCGATGCAGGCATGTCGGAAAGCCGCCGACCCGGAAGCCGAAGCGTTCTCTATGTGCACGATGGGCTGGCCGAGTGCACCCAAATGACGCAGCATCGGCCTGCCGACCGCCATCCCAAGAAGCGCCGTACCGACGTACGCACTTTCGACATCTTTCCACTCCACATTTGCGTCAGCCAGCGCTTCGCGGATGGCAGTCAGGCCGAGGGTGACGTAGCTCGTCTCGGATGGCTTCTGGTACGGATGAAAGCCGATACCAACGACGTACACCGGTCGGAGGTCGCTCAACAATCGCGCCATGTCAGACCCCCGCCCCGAAGCGCAGGTCCCGCGCGCCCGAAGCTCCCCTCGTGTCGGGAACCAAGAGCGTGGTGACCACATCGCCCGGTCGTAGCGAGTCGGCGCTGGCGTCGTCGAGCAGTCCACGCACCACCGCCCCGTCGTCGGTGATCACAGAGCCTACGGTGAACGGCGCTTCGCGCTCAGATGCGGAATGCAGCCAGACTTTCGCCGACGTGATCAACCGACCGCGACCTGCGATAGCGAAGCGTTCGAGTTGGTCAGAACCGCAACGTTCGCAGCCGTACTGCTGCATCGGGAAAAACACATGGCCGCAGGAGCTGCAGCGGCCGCCCAGCAAGGCGGGGTGCGCAGGTGCACGTGGTGCTCCCAGGCTTTGAAAAAGCTCATGCGGCAACGCTTGGCCGTGGGTCATTCTTGTCTCCTTTCCCGACCGCAACACGAGCGGCAGGTGAACTGCAATCCTAGTAGCTTGTTGGCTGCTTGACAAGTTTTTGTTGACCGTTTGACAAGTATATCGATTGAGACGATAGTTCCAGTGGCTCGCGCACTGGCGGCCGCGCGCCGACGAGGCAGCTTGATTCACCCGAACGAGCCCAGGCATCCGAGACCAGCACAAGGAACGCAGAAGTGACTCAAGCAGCGGCTCCATTCACAAACCGACTCGCCTCGCCCGCGAAGGCCCCCAAACGAGCCACGCAGGAGGAGCGGCGGCAGGAGGCGGAAACAAGACTTATCGCCTCCGCCATTGAACTCATCGCACAAAAGGGTTTCGACGGCTTCTCGCTGGCCGAAGTCGGGGAGCAAGCCGGCTACAGCCGGGGGCTGCCGGTCCACTATTTCGACACGAAGGAGAACCTGCTGGTCAGGGTAGCCTGGCATGTCGCGAATTCGTTCCTGGACAGGCTGGCTCAGCGGCCCGAAACCGCGCCCGGGCTGCCCAGCCTCGTTCAACGCATTCGCGAATATGCAGCCACGCCGGTATCGCCCGCACAGCGCGCACTGTGCATCCTTATCTCGCACGCAACGGTCCATCCGGAGCTCTACAAGGCGATCAGCGAATTGAACGCGTATGGTCGTCAGGTGCTGGAGGACACGCTCAGAATCGGAGCGGAGGCCGGGAATGTCCGCGCCGATCTCGATCACAAGCTGGTCGCACGGATGATCTATTCATTCCTTCGAGGCCAACTCTCCTTCTCCGTCCACGACCCGGAGTTTGATCCGCGGGCGGTCGCGGAGGAGTTCATCGCGATGATCACTGCGCAGCTCCAGCCGCCTGCGGTTCAGACCAATGAAACCGCGAACCCGTCAGTAAAGGCGCCCGCAGCGGTGGGTCGAGGGCGCGTCAGGGCAACGCGCAGCCGTTGAACTGCCTGTTGTTCACCTCACCAACCAAACGCACTTTCTCTCGCAAGGACACAAACGTGACACCAACAGACAGTTTGCTCAATCTTTACGGTCAAGTCGCGTTGGTGACCGGCGCCGGGCAAGGCGTGGGAAGAGGGATCGCATTGATGCTCGCTGCCGCCGGTGCAAGCGTGGTGGTCAATGACTATTTCGAAGAGCGGGCCGAGGCGGTCGTCCAAGAAATCGCAAACGGAGGCGGAAATGGTTTCGCTGTTCAAGGTGACGTCACGGACTACGCCAGTGTTACCAGCATGTTCGAACGCGCGGAAAGCAGATTCGGCAAGGTCGACATTCTGGTTAACAACGCCGGCAACGCGGGCGTGAGTCAGGGATCGGGCGACGAGCGCAAGCCTTTCTGGGAGTCAGAGCCTGCCGACTGGGATCGATTTCTCTCTGTGAACCTGAACGGCACGATGCATTGCTGTCGACGCGCGCTTCCCGGCATGGTGAAGCGCAAGCACGGACGCGTCGTCACGATCATTTCGGATGCAGGTCGTACCGGCGAAGGCGGTGGCTGGGAAGCCTATTCGGCGGCGAAGGCCGGCGCGGCAGGCCTCACGCGTGGCATCGCGCGCTCGACCGGCCGATACGGCGTGACCGCCAACAACATCTCGATCGCGGCCACCAATACCCCGGCGATCGCCGCCGCCGTAGCTGACCCCGATGTCGTCAAGAAGCTGCTGGCTCACTACGTAATTCGCCGGCTGGGCGAGCCGTCAGATGTCGCCGCGATGGTGCTGTTTCTCGCGTCGTCGGCCAGCGGGTGGATCACCGGCCAAACCTATCCGGTGAACGGCGGGTTCAGCTTCGCCCTCTAGCAGGTCTTCCTGAAAAACGCGCGCATGGAGGTCGCGCGACGTTGAGCTTGCAGACGCATTCGCCTAGGCGAAGCAGCGGTTCCGAAGAGAACAACACACGAAGGAGACAAGCGAAATGGATCTTAACTGGAAGAATGCGACTCGATGGATGCTCGGGTCGTTGAGGAACTTGGTTGCGAGCGTTAGCGTCATAGCCGCTGGAGCAGGCCCGGCGGCCGCCCAGCTAACCGTATCCACCGACAAGGGTTATGTCACCGGCTATGCAGGAGTCGGCTACCGTGCTTTCCTCGGGATTCCGTACGCCGAAAGCACAGGAGGCGTGAACCGGTGGAAGCCGCCGAAACCACGCCCATACTGGGGATCGATCGTCACCGCCTCGTATGGAAGCATCTGCCCGCAACTTAGTGGCACAACTGTCCTTAGTTACAACGAGGACTGCTTGAGTGTCAACGTCTTTGCCCCCACCAGCGGGACCAATCTTCCGGTCATGTTCTGGATCCACGGCGGGGGATTCACGCAAGGTGCCGGCTCTTGGTATGACGGTAGCGCAATCGCCGCCGCGCGCGGCGTCATCGTCGTCACCATCAACTACCGCTTGGGGCCACTTGGTTTTCTTGCCCACTCCTCGCTGACCGCCGAAGCCGCTGACGGGACTTCAGGCCAGTACGGCTTGCAGGACCAACAGTTTGCTCTGAACTGGGTGAAGACGAATATCGCAAACTTCGGCGGAGACCCAAACAACGTCACGATGTTCGGAGAGTCGGCGGGTGGCATCAGCGCATGTATGCAGATCACGTCCCCGACCGCAACGGGGCTGTTTCACAAAGCCATCATTCAAAGTGGATCGTGCACGCTCGGATCAATTCCTTTGGCGCAGGCTCAAACAGAGGGTGCCACCTTCGCCTCATCTCTGGGTTGCTCGACGGCCGCGTGTCTTCGTTGGGCGGCGGTTAGCACGTTGCTGTACGGCACGGCTCCCCATCCTTCCGCGCTCGGCTCCACGTGGTACGTGCCATACGGCGGGATTGGCGTACTGAGAGAAAAGCCCACTACAGCCATCGTGAACAATCGGTTCATCAAGGTGCCGGTGATTGCAGGTGCCACCCATGACGAATGGCGGCTCATGACAGCCCAGAAAGAGGTCTCTCAAGGATTCGCTCTCACCCAGACTCAATATCAGAATGAAGTGAACACTTGGATGCAGCCGAATCCCCAGAATGTTCTCATCCAATATCCGGTGGCGAACTACTCGGGAAGCAACGCCGCCCACGCTGCGGCATTTGGCGATGCCGGGTTCATTTGTGGGAATCGGTACACCGTGCGGTCAATGGTGGCAAATGCGGCTACCGTCTACGCGTTCGAGTTCAACGATCCAACCGCTCCGGGGGTAGTTCCTCCCACGTACGACCCTTATATGCCGGAGCTGGCTGCGCATGGAACGGACCTTTCTTACATCTTCCGAACTGGAAACCTCACCGCCACGCAGCTCGTTCTGTCCGAGAAGATGTTGAAGTACTGGACCAACTTCGCCAAGAGCGGCAATCCGAATGGAGCCGGATTGCCGACGTGGCTACCGTACACGTCTGCGAGTGACCAATTCCTAAGCTTCGGCGCGACGACCGTGGCGCCAATCAGCAACTTTGCGGCCGACCACAAGTGCGCGTTCTGGGATTCGCGCGGCTATTGACTTTGTGCGCCCCGCGAGCAGGAACAATGCGCACTGCATGGTCCTCTTCGCCCACCGTCGATTCACGTGGAGGCGGGTTGCCGCCCACCCGGTCGGTGAACGATCGACAAAATTAACTTCACTTGAATTGCAGCATGGACTTCGACCTTTCTGACGAGCTGATCAATCTGCGCGAACGAGTCCGGACTTTCATTGCGGAGCAAATCATTCCGCTCGAACGGGAGCAGGACCCTCACGAGCACGGGCCGAGCGAGGCGCTGAGATTGGAACTCGTCGATCGCGCTCGTCGGGCGGGCTTGCTCACGCCCCATGCGTCGATAGGCATGGGTGGGCTCGGACTTTCACACATGGGCAAGGCCATCGTCTTCGAAGAGGCGGGTTACTCGAGCCTCGGTCCAGTTGCCCTGAACATCCATGCGCCGGATGAAGGCAATATTCACCTCATGGAGGAGGTGGCAACTGCCCCGCAACAAGAGCGCTGGCTTCGGCCACAAGTGGAAGGACGCACCCGGTCCTGCTTCGCCATGACCGAACCGGATGGAGCAGGCTCGGACCCTTCCATGCTCAAGACGACTGCAACTCGCGATGGCGACGACTTCGTGATCAATGGGGTGAAGTGGCTCATTACCGGTGCCGAAGGTGCGAACTATGCGATCGTGATGGCACGCATGGACGACGGATCGGCCACGATGTTTTTGACAGACATGGCACGCGACGGAATCGTTCTGGAGCGCACGATGGATGCGATGGACCGGTGCTTCGTTGGTGGTCATGGAGTGCTCGCCTTCAGGAACGTTCGCATTCCCGCGGCAGACGTGCTCGGCGAACTGGGCAGGGGGTTTCGATACGCCCAGGTGCGACTGGCGCCCGCTCGATTGACACACTGCATGCGATGGCTGGGGCAGGCGCGTCGAGCGCATGACGCCGCGGTTGCATATGCGCGCTCCCGGCACGCCTTCGGCGTACCGCTGGGCGAGCACGAAGGGGTGGGCTTCAAGCTGGCCGACAATGACATGGACCTTCATACCGCACGTCTGCACATCTGGCACACCGCGTGGCTGCTGGATCAAGGGAACAAGTGCAACTTCGAGTCGAGCCGTGCAAAGGTCGTGTGTTCGGAAGCGGAGTGGCGGGTCGTCGACCGCAGCGTGCAGATCTTGGGGGGCCGAGGCGTCACAGGCGAATCAGAAGTGATGCGAATCTTCACCGACATGCGCGCTTTCCTCATCTACGACGGTCCGAACGAGGTGCACCGCTGGAGCATGGCACGGAAGATTGTCGATATGGGGCGTGGACGATGACCGATGACGACGCCAGTCTGACAGAGACGCAGCCACTATTGAAGCAATTGAAGAAGACTTCGATGCCGTGCGAGACAAGGGCGCGGGCTCGATCCGTTAACGTCGCCTCGAAAGTGGGCGTGCGTGTCTCCTGGGGCGTCGCACGATATGCAACCTCGAACGCCGGCCTCCCGCTTTTGGTTCAGTCGCGCTCGCTTCCCACGCTGTCTCGGAAAATGACTGGCGCAACGCTTGCGGTCGATGGCCAACAGCAGGTGAGCTCGCTTTGAACCCACTTGCATCAAGATTGGCGGTCTATCTGAGGTCCTGTGGATTGTCCACGGGAAGTCACCTTGAGATTCGGCCACTAACCGGCGGACAGTCCAACCCGACGTGGCTGCTTGACGACGGCACCCGTCGCATCGTCTTGCGCAAGAAGCCGTCGGGCACGTTGATCGCTTCGGCACATGCCATCGACCGTGAATACCGCGTGATGCGCGCCCTGCGCGACAGTGCAGTTCCTGTGCCTGAAATGCTGGCTTACTGCGAGGACGACACGGTCGTCGGCACACCATTTTTCTTGATGGAGTTTCTCGAGGGGCGTGTATTCGTCGATCAGTCACTGCCGGGGGTTACGTCCCGAGATCGCGGTGAAATGTATCGCGACATGAACCGCGTCATCGCGGCTCTACACGGGATTGATTACCGTGCCGTTGGCTTGGAAACCTATGGGAAAACCGGAAACTACTTCGCGCGGCAGATTGCTCGATGGAGTCGGCAATGCGAGGAGTCTTCGCTTCCTCTACCGGCGGCGATGCAGCAGCTGATGGCATGGTTACCGGTGCACATCCCGAACGATGACGAAACGACTCTGGTCCACGGCGATTACAGGATGGACAACCTGATCTTTCATCCCACGATGCCGCGAGTGATCGGCGTGCTGGACTGGGAGCTTTCAACGCTTGGACATCCCCTTGCAGACCTCGCGTATCAGTGCATGGCTTGGCGGATTCCGCAGACGCTCTGGCGCGGTATCGGCGGAATCGATCTTGCGTTGCTCGGGATACCTTCTGAAAGCGAGTACGTGAACCTGTACGTGGAAGCCACGTCTCGCGACCCTTCTGCGCATTGGGACTACTACCTTGCGTACAACCTCTTTCGAATGTCGGCGATCTTGCACGGAATCGCTCAGCGTGCGATCGCCGGCAGCGCATCGGCTTCTGATGCGGCGGAAACCGGGGCCAAAGCTGGGCCATTGGCAGTGCTTGGGTGGGAATGCGCACGCGCGTATCGAACCGGAACGGTACGACAGACACATTCACGTTGAAATGCGCGCCTAGCCCCCGGCGCACATCGAGTGCGCAGCCTCGATCTTGTGAATGTCGACAGCCTGGAGGCCGCCTGCAACCATGCCGAGCATCTGCCGGCTCGTCCAAGAATGATGCAGTTTTGGGCAGACTGTTTGGACCCCTACTGCCGATCATGTATCCAGATGGTGAATTGCCGGGAACGTTGTGCCACTACTCCCTCGTAACGCGCGATCCGTCGATAGTCGACCTGGAACTGATGCTGCAGGTGGCGAGCAAGCCGGCGCAGAGGCGGCTGGTGCCGCCTGACCCTGTCGCCTTCACTTCGTTCACTCTCGTTCGGCGCTCGCGAGCACGATCAGATTTTGATCCGGGTCGTGCAGACGCAAGGTGAAGAAGTCTTTCGCTTCGTGGATCGGGCTCGGGTTCAGGCCGGCCTGAACCGGCCGCTGTCCGGGTTCGAGCGGCAGCACCCGGAGGGTCAGGGTGCTGTGCCCGGCGTGTTGCGTGTCCTCGAAGAGCTGAACTTCGGCAGTGTCGCTGAACTGCCATTCGAGCAGGCCGGGCATGGGCTCGCGGGTCGGCGGTTTGCCGAACAGCTTTTCGTACCAGGGCCGGCTGACTTTCAGATCGGCGCAGCTGACGTGGGCGAAGATGGCCTGGATGCTCATGGTGGTTCCTTGGCGCTCTCGACGGTCGACGAGTGTCTGGTTTTGATGCCATTGGTCATGCCGCCAATGACGCGACAGAAGGTCGGTGTTGTCCGACGGGCGTTCCTGCGGTGCCGCGGTGGTGCCGACATTGACCTGCCAACTGGGCGTACCGGCACGGGGTGCCGTCGGGCTCTTAGGCTGCGCCCCGCGCCTCGTTCCGAGTCCCGGCCATTCGGTATCGATCCCTCACGCCTGCGCGCTGCGCTTGCCTCTGCCTTCGAAGGGTGGGACGGAGGGGGCTTGCTGCTCCTTCAACGTACCACGGCGTTCTCGCCGTCAAGGTCTGCGCGCGCTGCTGCGCTGCGTGCTCGCGGCCTGTGGCCGTCTGCGAACCCTGACGGCTGCGCTGCGCCGTGAGGGCGACGTCTCGGGCAATCCCGCCCGCTGCACGGAGCCGACCATGGCACACGATCTTCGTTCTTCTGTCGAATCTTCTGTTCTCCTCGTCCGTGATATTGCGGGCGCGCACCGGCCGGCAGCGGCCGATGAGGTGCTGCAGGCGGCGCAGACGCTGCTCTGGCAGCAGATGCGAGGGCGCGAGGTGCTCAGCTCTCCGCAGGTCGTGCGCGACTTCCTGCGTGTTCGACTCGGTGGTCTGGAGCACGAAGTCTTCGCAGTGCTGATGCTGGATGCACAGCATGCGTTGATCGAGTACGTCGAACTGTTTCGCGGAACGGTGAGCCAGACCTCGGTGTATCCGCGCGAGGTCGTCAAGGAATGCCTGGCGCGCAATGCGGCGGCGGTGGTGCTCGTTCACAACCATCCCTCGCGTGTCGCCGAACCGTCGCGAGCAGACGAGCACCTGACCCAGACGCTGAAGCGGGCGTTGGACCTGGTCGACGTGAGGGTGCTCGATCACCTGATCGTCGCCGGCACCGACGTGCTGTCGTTCGCGGAACGCGGGTTGATCTAAGGCCGGGGGCAGAGCCCCCTTTTTGCTGCGCTGTCCGCGGTCGCGTCATCCGGGTGGCTCCGCCTTCGGCCGCCCTTCGCGTCGCTGCGTGCGGCCTGCGCGCCGGCAGTGACCGGCTTGCGTAGCCTTTGCGGACGCTCTCCCGTCAAGGGCCGCGTCGCCGCCCGAGTCCTCGGCATTGCCTGCGGGCCGCGCCAGCGCCGGCGCTTCCTCCCTTGACGGCGCATCCGCGCCGGCCGGACTGGCCTTCAAGGCCGCGAAGGGGCTTCGCGGCCCCGCGGGGCCCATGTCCGACCCGGACCAACCAACTCGCAAGGAGAGCGCCGATGCAGCAGCACCAAAGAGTTCAGCCGCCTTTGAACCTATCCATCAATCGCCCGGTGTCGCGACGCGACCGGGAACAGGAGTGAATCAGATGAACACGATGACCCTTTCCGAAACCACCGCCATTGCAACGGCGCTGGCCTCCACTTCCACTGTTGCTGCTTCCCAGGAGCGGCGGCTCGTGCCGCTGTCGCTGCTGCGACCGTCGAGTCGCAACGTGCGACGCGGCGGCGGCACGTCGATTCCGGAACTTGCGGCGAGCATCTTGCGCGTCGGGCTGCTGCACAACCTCGCCGTCGTTCCGAGCGCCGATGGCGTTCACTTCGACGTGGTGGCCGGCCGGCGTCGACTCGCCGCGCTCAAGCTGCTGGCGAAGCGGCGCAAGCTCGCGAAGGACTTCGAGGTGCCGTGCCTGCTCGTTCCGGACGGTGCGGAGCGAACCGTGAGCCTGACCGAGAACGTGCAACGCGAGGCGATGCACCCCGCCGATCAGTTCGAGGCCTTTGCGGCGCTGGTGGCCGAGGGCCAGCCGGTCGAGGACATCGCGGCCGACTTCGGTGTCACGCCGCTGGTGGTGCAGCGTCGGCTCAAGCTGGCGAATGTCTCGCCACGACTGCTCGCCGACTACCGTGCCGAGGAGGTGACCCTCGATCAGTTGATGGCGCTCGCGATCACCGACGACCACGCGGCACAGGAAGGGGCGTTCTACGACTCACATCAGTGGCGGCGCAGTCCGGACGCGCTCAGGGATCACCTGACACAGGGCGAACTGTCGGCGTCGCGTGACGCGCTGGCGCGTTTCGTCGGGCTACATGCCTACGAGGCGGCGGGCGGCGCCGTACGGCGTGACCTGTTCTCGAACGAGGAGCAGGGCGCGTACCTGACCGATCCCGCCTTGCTGGACCGGCTGGCGCGCGAGAGGCTCGCCGATGCAGCGGAAGCTGTGCGCGCAGAGGGGTGGGCCTGGATCGAGGTCGTGCCGCGCGCGACGCGCGCGGACCTCCATGTCTTTCAGCGCGCCCGCCGCGAGCGCCGTCAACCGACCAGGGCCGAAGCGAAGCGAGTGGCCAAGCTGGAAGCCGAGCAGCAGGCGCTGCAGGACCGTCTCGACGATGACGAGGCGGATGTGTCGGACGAGGAAGCCCAGGCGCTCCAGGATCAGCTCAATGCGCTGGGCGACCAGCTCGCCGCAATCGACCAGTCCCTGACCGTGTATGCACCCGAAGTTCTGGCGCAGGCGGGTGCGGTCTTGACCGTCGATCACAACGGGGCAGTTCTCGTGCATCGAGGGTTGTTGCGTGGCGACGAGGCGGACAAGCTGGGAGGGCGCTCCGGCGCCTATGACCACACCAGGAAGGACGTCGATGCCGACAACGCGAAGCCACCCAAGGCGGGCCTGTCCGAGAAGCTGGTGCGCCGGCTCAGCGCGCACCGGACGGCGGCATTGCAGGCCGAGGTCGCCTGCCACCCGCATATCGCGCTCGTGCTGCTGGTGCACCACCTCACACGGCGCTTGATCTGCCATGGTTACGAGGGGTCGCCGATCAACATCAGTGCCACGTCGCACGTGGACGGATTGGTGGCGCACGCGCCCGACATCGCGGAATCGCCAGCGGCGACCGGTTTGCGCGAAGTCACCGAGGCGTGGGCGGCCAGACTGCCGGACGACCCCGAGGCCATGTTCGCAGTCTTGCTGGCGTTGCCGCAGAGCGATCTGAGCGGCCTGCTCGCAGTGTGCGTCGCTTCGACGGTCGGCGCAATCCAGTCCCGTGAGTCCGAAGTTCCGGCGAGCCTGCTCGCACATGCGCTCGACCTCGACATGCACGCGTGGTGGAAGCCGACTGCGGCGGGGTACTTCGAGCATGTCTCGAAGGCCAAGGCGCTGGAGGCCGTTACCGTGTTCGCACCCGACCAGACCACACGCCTGTCGAAGCTCAGGAAGGGCGACCTCGCGAGCGAAGCAGGGCGGCTCGCAGCGGGCAGCGGCTGGTTGCCGGCAATGCTGGGCGCGCGGCCTGCGCCGGCCCGCGACGATGCTGTGTCGGCCGACGATCCGTTCGTCGACGAAGAAGAACGCGAATCGGTACCCGAAGCGGCATGACCGACCTCCCCGGCGCGAGGCCGGGGTGTGACCTGCGGCGGAGGGCCGGTTCAGACCGCCATCCGCCGTGCTTTATGCTGGTCCGATGTTGCGCCAGTTCACCACGTCAATGACCTTTCAGACCCGCGGACGCGGGCTGCTCGAGGTCACGCGTCCCGTGAGCGAATGGGTCGCCGAGGCGGGACTCTCGTCCGGATTGCTAACGGTCTTCGTGCGTCACACATCGGCCAGCCTCCTGATTCAGGAGAACGCCGATCCGGACGTGCGAGGCGACCTGGATCGGTTCTTCGCGCGGCTCGTTCCGGATGGCGATCCGCTGTTCAGGCATCGCGACGAGGGGGTCGACGACATGCCTGCGCATGTGCGCGCCGCCCTGACGGCCGTGCAACTGTCGGTTCCTGTGTCCGAAGGGCAGTTGGCGTTGGGGACGTGGCAAGGCGTCTATCTTTGGGAACACCGCACGCGGTCGCATCGACGCGAGCTCGCGCTCCATTTGTTTGGGGAGTGAGGGAATGGCACGGGTCACAGTATCGCGAGGAAAGCTGGTCGGCCTGGTCATCGTGTTTCTCTGGTTTCTCATCGGTGGCATCGCCCACTTCGTGGCGACTGACACCTAGATGAGAATCGTGCCGCCCTATATCCCCTGGCCGCGCGCCGCGGTGATCATCAGCGGTGTGTTCGAGCTGCTGGGCGCAGCAGGCTTGCTCTGGCGACCGACGCGACGGGCGGCGGGGATTGGGCTGTTCCTGCTGACGATCGCCGTGACGCCGTGTCACATCTACATGCTGCAGCGGCCAGACTTGTTTCCTTCGATCCCGCTGTGGGCGCTTTGGCTGCGACTGCCGGTTCAAGTGGCGTTGCTCGCTTTGATCGCGTGGTGCACGCGGCCTGCGCGACCTGACGCCAACTCGTTGAGCTACTACCGCGCGATCAAGCCTTCGAGGTTTTCGCCGTAGGGCGTCGCCCGGCTGCGCCGGGCCGGGCTGTTGCGCTGCGCGTCGAGCCACCGGCAAAGGCCCGGCGTCTCGCCCCTTCGGGCAGCCATCCCTGACGCGAAACTCGGAAGTCACTTGAAGTGATCGAGCCGGCTCGGCCCACGCGCCAGTCGCTGCGCTTGGTGTCACGCGGGTCGCGGAGCCGCCGGCTCTCAAGTATGGGGCGGGCTTCTTCGCGCACCCGCTGCGCCAGGAAACCTGTCACATCGTGCGCCTGTGCTGCGGGCCCTCATTCCACTCTTTGCAGCCTCGATCGCCAGTTCAGCCCACCGCGCTCCCCCCAGCTGCGCCCCCGTCAGTTGCGAGGGGGACTTGTGGGGGGATCTAAAAAGCTGCGGTGGGCCGGGAAACTGGCTCACCGTTTCGGCTGCTGTTCCCAGACAACACCACCCATCTCCCACCTCTTCCCGTGAGGGAAGAGGCTCTCGCCCACCCCCGCCGCCCCCGGGCGGAGCGAGGAAGTCCGAGCAGAAGGATCAGTTTGAAGGAGCGCCAAGACGGCCTCCGGCTGATCGTTCTGATTGGAGATTCATCATGGCATTCGTTCGAGTGGAACAGCGCAACGCGCGTCTGGCGTCAGTCGTCAAGGTCGAGTTCGTCAAGGGTCGCGACGGCGAGGTCGCCAAGGGCACCGTGACCATCATCAGCAACACCCGCCGCGGGTCGGGAAACGACCAGACCGAGGAAGCGACCTCGATCCAGTGGACGCTGTGGGGCAAGCAGGCCGAGAACGCCGCCGAGTACCTGGGCAAGGGCTCGCGGGTGAACGTCGTGGGGCGCCTGCGCAACAACAACTACGACAAGGACGGCAGCACCGTCTACGGTTTCCAGTTCACCTGCGAGGAGCTCGACTACCTCGACAGCAAGGCCGAGTCGGACGCGCGCCGGGAGAAGCAGGGCGGGGCGGTCGATTCCGCCGCTCAGCGCGCCACCCCAAAGCCGCGCAGCGGCCGGGCACTGACCGAGAAGTGATCCATCGCAGCGGGCGTGGCGCGATGGCGCCCGCCCGCGTCCGAACCCCCATTTTTTAGGAGTCAACACCATGCACACCACCCAGAGCCCCGGTCTCGCCACGCGCTTTGCGCGTCACACCCACGTGATCCGCAGCGAGAAGCCCCTCGCGGAAGAACAGATGCGCCAGGCGGCCCCATCGATCTTCGCGCAAGGCAAGCACGCCAGCCGGTCCGAGCGCTATACGTACATCCCGACCATCGACGTGCTGCGCGGCCTGCGCAAGGAGGGATTCGAGCCCTTCATGGTCGCGCAAGGCAAGAGCCGGATCGAAGGAAAGGCGGACTTCACCAAGCACATGATCCGCATGCGCCACGCCGCGCAGGTCAGCGCCCGTCCGGAGGCCAACGAGATCATCCTGATCAACTCCCACGACGGGGCGAGCTCGTACCAGATGCTGGCGGGGGTCTTCCGCTTCGTTTGCTGCAACGGCCTCGTGGTCGGCACCGTGTCGAACGACATCCGCATTCCCCACAAGGGCGACGTCCAGGATGAGGTAATCGACGGCGCATTTCGGGTGCTGGACGACTTCGAGGCGGTGGACGCTTCGACCGACGCGATGAAGGCGCTGACCTTGAAGGTCGACGAACAGCGGGCCTTCGCGACCGCGGCACTGGCACTGCGTTACGGCGAACGCACCGAGGGGCAACCGCCCGCGCCGATTACCGCCGAGCAGCTCATCGAGGCGCGCCGTCCGGAAGATCTCGGACACAGCCTGTGGACCACGTTCCAGCGGGTTCAGGAGAACGCCATCCAGGGCGGGCAGCGGGGACGCAGCGTTCAGGGTCGCCGGGTGCAAACCCGCACTGTCGGCAGCATCGATCGAAGCGTGAACCTGAACCGAGCGCTGTGGGTGCTGGCCGAAGAGATGCGCAAGCTTCGCTCCGCCTGATTTTCTCGGTGATGAAAGGTGCTGAATTTCCCAGGAGATTCAGCACCCATCCACTGTCGTTCCAGGTCGATGATGGGTGCACGGGAATGCGCTCTTGCTTGGCGGCGGCGCTCGCCGGCTGCGCCGGCTCGCGGTGCCCGACCTTTCGGCCATCGAGGCCGCGGGTCGGAAGCCGGTGGTGGTCGTTGCACTCCGCCGTGCCGTATCGTCGCGACCTCCGGATGACCTCAACACCGACCCACTCACGAACATGATTGAAACCGCGCTCCTTTGCCTGGTCGTCGGGATCAATGACGGTGACACGATCAAGGTCAGATGCCCCGACCAGCCGCAGATGGTGATCCGACTCGCAGAGATCGATGCGCCTGAAAAGGCCCAACCCTTCGGCCAGCGGAGCAAGGAGTTGCTGTCGACGCTGTGCTTCATGAAGCAGGCCGAGATCCGGCCATCGACGCGTGATCGCTATGGTCGGACCGTCGCGCGCATCGTCTGTGGCGGAACCGACGCCAATGCGGCAATGGTCCGGTCGGGGATGGCATGGGCCTACACCCGCTATCTCAGCGACCCGCAGATTCAGGCGATGGAGGTGGTCGCGCGCCGCGAGCGACTGGGGCTCTGGTCAGATTCTCACGCCATTGCGCCGTGGGAATGGCGAAAGTCGGTGCATTAAGCTTGGTGCAACGAGGGGACAGGCAGCGTTAACCTGCTTCTGCTCTCCAAGCTCATTCTGCGGGGAATGCGGGCAACGACTTAGGTGCGGCTCACCGCGGCGGGGCATGATCAACCGTGTTCGTTGACCCACCGCACGCCTTGTCGGTATGCAGTGTCGATTGCTTCTTCCGGCGTCTCGTGTTTCGTCCGCTCTATGGCCAACACTCGGGGCCGGCTTGGCCATTCGTTCCTGGCAGCAACGACTGTTGGTTCGAACTTGCCCCCGCTGTCGGCGACAGCAGTGCACGACAGTTGATAGCCACCGAAACCGAACACTTTATTCATTCTTAGTTGGTCCTGTAGCTGAGATCCGCGCAGCAGTTTGCCTCAGCTTCTTGGTTTGCGATAAAGAAAACCGTGGCGCCTAAATCGATTGCAGTCGGCATACGCTTGGGCGCCGGCCCGCCGTGTCTAACGAGACAGTTGGCATGCACCCGCAGTCTGCGCGCAGGTGATAGACCGGGCCGCCGCGTTGCGCGCCGGTTGGTGCAACCCAAGTTGACGCCTGTCCGAAGGACAACCGGCCCGAGCGAGGAGGGCGCTTGAGGTAAAGCAAGCTTGCGCGCCGCGAGTTCACAAGTGCGGCCGCAAAGACGCCGAGAGCCCCCAAGGGCGGAGGCGGCCGCTCGCCCCGCATCACCTGCTACGGCGCGAATCCTCCGATGCTCGATCTAATCCGACGTGTCGACGTGAATGGCACTCTCAGACCTTAATGGGGCAGATACCCCGCCTCTTACGTGTCACTTCTGAACTGTTCGCTCGGCCAACACCGAAGCCGCCTGCTTCTTGCTCAATGTGCGCAGCGCGGCGATGGCCGTGAGGTGGTTGGTCCGTGGCCGGGCTTTGCCAGCTTCCCAGTTGTAGACCGATTGCCCCGATGCCCCGACCAGCATGCCGATCGCCTCGGCGGACAGTTCCAAGCGCTGGCGCTGCTTGGCCAGGCCCTTGGCACTGAACCGCAGTGCTTTGGTGGGCTGCGCGTCCGGCTCTTGCGTCGGTCGGGGGCCCGCTTTACCCAATCGCTTGATCAGCTGCTCGAGCGATTGGGCCCGCCGCTTGAGCGCGGCAATCTCGGACCGCTGGCCACTGACGACCTTCTTCAGTCCCTCGACTTCGGTCCGAATCTCCTTGCGAGCGATTCGGGTGATCTCGGCTTTGAGGATGGATGCAATGTTTGGCATGTCCAGGATTGTGCCGCCATCGTTCCAATCTTGGCTAGAGCCTGAATCTAGGCGCTTGAGAGACGATTGACGACAGGAGTGTGTGAACTGCAGCACGTGGGCGTTTCTCTGAGGCTGGACCCGCCTCTAAAATGCCTGGGCCTGCACTTTTGCAGGCATCTTTCCACTTCCAGGACATTCGAGTACCCATGGCAACTGCAAAGAAGACGACGACCAAGGTGCCGGCCCAGAAGCCGGCGAGCAAGGTGGCTGCCAAGACCGCCCCTGTCAAAAAGGCCGTCACCGAACTGAAGCCGATCAAGACCGCCTTCAATCGCACGAGCCTGGTGGCCCATCTCGCGCAGACCGCGGCGCTGGAGCCCAAGGTCGTCAAGGCCGTCATCTCAGCGCTCGAGGCGACCATGCTCGCGTCCGTGCACAAGAAGGGCCTCGGCAGCTTCACATTGCCCGGTTTGCTGAAAGTGAATGTGATCAATGTTCCGGCAAAGAAGAAACGCACTGGCATCGATCCGTTCACGAAGGTCGAACGCGTGTTTGCCGCCAAACCGGCGACCGTGAAGATCAAGACACGCGCCTTGAAGAAACTGAAGGACGCCGCGCTCTGACGGTTCATAGGATGACGCGAACCTGAATGCGGCGCTGGCCTCCAACGCACGGTGTTTGCGTCATCCGGTGACCGTGCCTCATTCGTTATCCGGTCGGCCCGTCTTCCGTCACTTTCAGGTCACCGGAAGACGGGCGAGCCGACGATCCAGGACGTCACCGCGGCCGACGCAGCGGCCGTGGCCGCATGCGTCAGCCAGCGCTCCCATGGGCCATCAGCGCGCCGGAGAAGTCGCTGCAGGGTTGTACTGAGACGCGTTAGTTCAGAGTTGACCTGCGCGGAAAACGCCAGCCGCGCCGCCGCGTTCATCGCCTGGGCCTGTGTCTCGATCGACTCCCGGGTGGCTTCACCGGTCCTTCGGACGATGTGATCGACCAGGCGAGCTTTTGCGTGGTCGGTGAGCTGGGCCACTCCCCCCTCGAACGCGAGCAGGCGCTGGTCGAGATCCGCCGTTGCGCTGGCGATGACCAAGCGGCTGGCTTCCATTGATGTCGTGACCGACTCCACCCTGTCGAGCAGAAGCGCGATCTCACCGAGCGCCTCGGCGATCAGCGCCTCACGCGCGGTGAGGGGCGATCTCATGTCGACACGGGTTCCAATTCAAGAGCCGCAAAGCACGCGTCGAGCTCGGGCACCACACCACATGCCAGCCGTCTCGTGGCGAGCGCCTGCGCCAGGGCCTGCTTCTCGGCGATGTTCGCGGCCTTGGCGATGAGCGCCTTGTAGTCGGTCGTGTCCCGCGCCAGTTCCGCCAGCTCAGTGCCCGACTCTTTAGGCATGCCCTTGAGGCGGGCGTAGATTTCGTTCGCGTTGAGCGCACAGCGCGTCGATGCCTGCACGACCGGGAATTGGGCGACGAATTTGAGGAGTGGCTCGAAGGCATCCGTGACTTGGACGTCGTCCTCGATCATGTTGAACACGATCCGCAGCCGAGAGGGCGCCACGCCCAGGCGGGAAAGCTCGGTCAGCGTCGCGATCGTGTCCTGCTGCTGTTTCAGCGCCGCGACAGTCGGAACAACGAAATAGTCGAAGTCCTCGTGGCTGCGTTGGTATCTGCGCATCAGCGCCAGCAGGTCCTCGACGTTGCTGGCCCCGATGTCCACGACCACGCTGTCCACGGTCTGGAGGTATTCCTGCAGGGCACCGAACTGCTTGCCACGCAGTGACAAGCCATCGCCAGGGCCGGCGTTGATGCTCTCGATGGCGATGAGTCCTGCCCCAGGAATGCGGGGGAGCAGCAGATGCCGGGCGATCGTCGTCTTGCCGACGTTCCCGGAGAAGTTAATGACGGCTACCTTCATCTCGCATCCTTTGTCTCATCAGTGGGTTGGTGATCTGGTCTTTCATAAAGGCCTCCGCGATGTCGCGGCTGCGTTGCAAGCCGCGGGATCGGCTAACGGGATCCTCACAACGCGCGGGCTGGGAAGATGTCTCGGGGACTACTGAAAGAGGAGCGTGCAGTACCTGAAGACCGCGTGCCGGCGTTCTGCGTTGGCGAGCAGCTTCGCGGTGTACCGTGCTGCGGCTGACGACGATGCCGGCGCTCGCCAGCAGCTCTCGGATGGCTGCGTACGTGTACCCCTCGCCTCGCAGACGGGCGATCTCGGCGCCATAGGCCAGCGCCTTGCGACTTGCCCGCCCTGGCGGCGTCTTCGCGATGAGGCTCACAGCGTCACTCATGTCCATGGCTGATTCTTGAGCCAGCGCCGTGGCCTCCGACCGCTGAAATTCGACGGAAATTCAGCAACGTCGCGTCACATCTGTCCCGTTCATGTCCCGGTTGCGTTTCGCTCCCGTTCCGTTCCTGTACCACTGCTGTCTCGCGCGACGGGAAGCGTTGCTGCGCAATGGGCTGGAGGATGCTGAATCTCGCGTGAAATTCAGCATCGAGAGAGGTCGATTGATAGACGAAGATGAATTCAAGGTGAGTGCAGAGATAGGCTGCGCGCCGCCGATTTCACAACCGCTTCGCGAGTTCATTCGTCGCCTCATGAACACCGTCCCTCACGAGTTCGTCACGGTCGATATGCGCGGTCTGAAGACCGCGCTGGTGGCTCGCGCTCGCGAGCAGCGGGTGAGCGTCTCGGTCGTTGTACGCGACGCCTTGACGAAGGCTCTTTCGCTTAAAGCCGGGGCATCGCCTCTACAGACGGCGCTCGTCGCGAGCAACGTGAAGTTGTCGATCAGGCTTACGGCGGACGAGGCCGAGCGTCTCGCCAAAGCAGCTAAGGCTGCGCGCCTGTCTCGTGGGGCGTTCCTCTCAGGCCTGGTCGACGGCGTTCGCGTCTTGTCTGCCGGCGGACGAACCGATCACCTGTCGGCTCTCGTCGCATCGAATGCCGAGCTGTCGACTCTCAGCCGCAATGTGCGCCACTTGGCCACGCTGCTCGCCCGAAGCGAGATGCGCGCGGCGCAGCAATACAGATCGATGCTCGACGGCTTGGCCGGCGATGTCGAAAAGCATCTGCACTTGGCGGGCGACGCTCTCAAGCAGATCCGACCGCAACATGGTTCGCTGCGCGCGTCGGGGCACATTGCACGACCCAGTAAGGAGAAGAACTGATGTCAGACCCTCAATCCATCGACGGCGTGTTGGTCCAGTGGGGAGAGCGTCTGTTCTATCCCGGCAATCGAATCGTGAAGGTAGCACCACAGCCAAAGTTGCCGGCGAATCTGCTCAGACAAAGAGCGAATGCGGTACGCGCGCGTATCGAAGCGACTGTCGTGCGACGAGCGCCTCAGGTGATGGTCAAGGTCACCGGGGGTGGACGCGGTATGAAGGCCATCGGGGCGCACTTCAGGTACATCAGCAAGAGTGGGCGCTTGGACATCGAGGATGACCGTGGTGAGGTGCATCGAGGGAAGCCCGACCTGCGCGGACTTGCGGATGACTGGCGGCTGGGCGGGACGCCCATCGACGACATCGGCTTTTGCAGGGAGGCGTTCAACATCATGCTGTCGATGCCTCGTGGTGTTGATCCGCTCTATGTGCTGAAGGCGGCGAAGGAGTTCGCGCAGGCCGAACTGGCGGATCACAAGTACGTGATGGTGCTGCACGACCACCAAGCGAACCCGCACGTGCATCTAAGCGTGCGGGCTGAGTCGAGGCATGGCAAACGACTCAATCCGCGGAAGGCCGACCTGAGTCGATGGCGGCAGACTTTCGCCGAGAAGCTGAGGGGATGGGGAGTCGAAGCGGAGGCATCGTCTCGGAGGGTGCGAGGGCAATGGCGCGGCAGTGAACCGCTCTGGCGCATCAAGGCACGAGAAGATAAGAGGCTCAGATCAGACCGATCCGGGCGGCCGTCCTCGCGGAAAGCATCGAGTGACGGCTGGGCCCGCGAGGCCTGGATGTCGATGTCGACGGCTCTTGCCGCCTCCCCGCTGTCGTCAGATCGCAAGCTGGGTACGGCGATTGAGCGACTCGCGTCGATTCACAAGGATTTGACTCCGCTGCCGAGCCAGGTTTCAAATTCGAGAGGGCTGGAACGATAATGGGGCAACGGCTGCTTCGCAGCGGTTTCTGTCGGTCGCCGCCGTCCCGCGAACGATAGCTGCCCGACGAATCGCGGTCGTTGACCGCCGACGCTCGCGCCAATTTTTGACCGCGCTACGTGACGACTACGTCGCTGGTTCTGCCTTCTTGCCGACGGGCTGGCAAGCTTCGATGCGCGCCCACTACCACTGGTAGACGCGATTCAATACTTCTCGTGGTCCAGGAGCGACCGGAGGTGGCGAGCTTCGCCTGCGTAGCTCTTCGCCCGGTCGATATCGGCTTTCATCGCTTCTATGGCTAGCGAAGCATCTGGGTCGGTAAAGACCTTCTCAACCTTGCGCACGAGGGCAGAAAGATTCCAAGCCGCAATGAGGACCAAGTCTTGGACAGGCTCATCGATGTAGGCGTCACCGACGGCCTTCTTCCTTTCGGTCGCACCGTGCCAATGAGGGTTCTTCACGAAGCTTGGGACGCTGTCGGCTCCCAAAGCCAGGAGGTACCCATGAACTAGGCTGTTCCGGTACTCGTTCAGATCTTCTGCTGCGTCGGCAGCGACCGCTAGGACGGCGTTGCATTGGTCGCTCAGCTTCGGATTTCCCACACCTAGCATTTCGAACTGAGCTTCGGTGTTCATCTTCTCGGTGAAAGGACGAACGCCTTCGATGCTTTCCCCGCTCAATGCCCATAGAGCGCGCTCAAGCGTGGTTTCGAAGAGACCGTAGGCGGTCATGAACGCCCCGATCAGCATCAGGTGCTTCGGCTTGAGGCCTAGCATCATCAGCCGCGCCTGGATGTCCAAGGACTTCGCTGGATAGTCGTACGGCATTAAATCTCGCTCCCTGCGTTCATTTTGCGCCCTAGGCTAAGCCATTCGAAACCCGCCAGATCGGATGAGGTGGCCGTCCTCCTAGTGCGAGCGAATGCGCGAAATGCGTTCGGATGAAGCCGAGAGCGGGGTACAGACGCCCAAGCCGGACAAGCCCGTCTGGAAGCTACTGCGCCACGTCCGCAGAGTGAAATTGGCCAAGGCAACGGGTGCCTTTATTACCAATTCTAAATTTGAGGTGTCCCTGGCCACCGGGCAAAGCTCGGTCAACGACGCTCGCATCGGCCTGGACAAGTTCTCTGCAACACAGCTGACCTAGCAATACGCCTAGTGCCCGTCGGTCGGAATGAGAACTTAGTTCAATCGTTTTCAGCGAAGGCCAAACTAGACGCATGCGTGCAGATGCGATGCACGAACTCGCCGACGTCGTGTTGTTCGTACTCGTGCCTCACCCTGGCCTCGAAATACAGCGCGGCCCGTACCTTCTGGTCAAAGGAAAACTCGTCTCCTGCGAGTGCGTGCAGCTGAGTGCTTGATATCCTCTTCGAGCCTTCAAAGCCCGCATATAGGGTATCGGCGATGAGACGCTGAGACAGCGGGAAAAGTTGGAGTACGTCCCGGCGCGCCCGAGTGACGACCTCGTCGTCCTCGCACAGGAACAGCGTGCTTAGGGCGTCGATCTTGTTGTTGTCCATGGAGAGCAGCGTGAATGCCTCACGCGGGCTTACGAGCCTAAGTCTGAACCGGCCGGCAGTACTGCCACCGATCACCTCAGCGCTAATTCGATCTACAAGATCGCGATGCTTGGCGAGGTCAAAGCAGGCGACTATCCACCATTCATGGACGTTGCCCTTGTAGTCGGCCTCGAATGCCTGTCGCTTGAGGGTCGCCACCATCGTCTCACCGGGAGTTCCCTTCGTCCGGCGAGCTTTGTCCGCAGACGCTTCTCTCTCGGACTTGATCTGGAACCCAACGCGATACTCCTCCTCCGCCGCCTTGTGGAAGGAGAGCCGCACGTCGATGCCGTTGTCGCGCACGTTCTGGGTCGGCGCGACTTCTGTGCCGTAGCGTCGAAAAGAATCGAGCATTGCGTCGATTTTGCGCGCGAGCTCCTCGACCAGCCGATCATGACTAGCCATTTCGCCGACGAAGAACTGCGAGGTCTGCTCTTCGGTAGCGCTAGCTGCCGAAATGAGTTCGGCCAGCACTTCGACAGGGGTGTAGGTCTTGTTTGTGATACGCATTGATTCAAGTCTGGCCGTGCTCGGACCGGGCTGCTCAGAACAGCGGGGATGAACGGAGGCTACATCCTTCCTACGATCGCGTTCACGGCATCGCGATCAAGTGCAGCTCGCGCGGTTAGGTCAATGGTGTACCTGATAGAGACGATGCCGCGAGGGGCGACGTAGTCGTCCGGCATGCGCGGAAAGGTCCCCTCGACCTCGAAAAACTGAGCATCGCGCAGATTGAATCTGAGGAGATCGCTCGCTTGCCTGAGGCCATCATGCCAATGCGCGCTGGCAAGGCGTGATTGGAATTCGGCAATGGCGTATCCATCGGTGCCGAGGTCTTCGATGACTTGGTCGATCAACGTCGCGAGTGTAATGTCGCCATCGATGGTCTTTTCGAGCTGGACGGATGCGAGCAGCAGTTGCTTCTCCGCAGGCGCGCGGAGCTGGTCAAGCCGCGAGATCTCGTGCCGATCTTCCGACCGGATCGTGCTCTTGACCTCGACGTGAGCCTCTACGCCGACAAAGTCGTGCCGCTCGGCGTTCGGTCCGGTCCACAGTCGGCATGCGCGCGGGCCAAGGGCCGGAATGAGGACGTTGCGAAGCACCCAGATCTCGCCGACAAGCCCGATCTGCTCAGAAATCGTCATCGTCGCCTTGAGCGGCTTCATCGCCCCTCTGAATTCCGAAATGGCGTCGGCGACAGCATCGATGGGCTTTCGCCCTTGCACCGCGACGCCTTCGAACATCTGGTTGGCAAGCGGCGTGAAGATGTTCTCGTAGTGGCTTTTGGACAGGACGTCGAGGTAGAGCCGGTCGAGCATCACGGTGTGAACCGTCACCGCTTCAAGCTCCTGAGGAAGCTCCTTCGGCTCCTCGCCGATCGCGATCAAGAGGTGCAGAGAGCCGTCGTCTTCTACGCCGATCCGGCAGCTTGGAATATCCGGATCTACCAGCTCGGTCACGATACCGCCCTCTGCTCGCGTCAGCCGGAGCTGTGACCAGCGCTCAGGCGTAATGCTGCTCATCGGCCACTCCGCGGTTCACCACATATGCGACCGATTCATCCGCCGTCTTGGGCAACGACAGCCCGAGGCCGATGACCGTGCGTACATGCGCCTGCAGCGGCTGCGGATCGAGCGGGTAGATCATCAGCAGCCCGCGCGACGAAGGCCTTGATTGCCGCATTGCCCTTGCGTTGTAGGTCGTGCCTGAACGGTAGCCTTCAGGGCCACCATGCAGATCAACGCCCTCGTGGCGGGGCTCCGTCAGGATGCCGATCGACTCCGTTGCCGTGAGCGAACGCTGCACCAGCCCATAGGGACGTGATCCCAGCAATACTTGGCGCTCGCGCTGCGGATTGGCCACGAAGATCGTCCATGTGATGAGCTCACCGGCCGCGGATCGCTCCCGAATCCAGTTCGCCAGCATGTCGGTCCGGAAGGCGAGCGTCTCTTCGTGGACGATGAAGTGGTCAAGGAACCTCGCGATGTCGCTCGCCTGCACGTCATACGTCAGCGACCCACCGAAGGCGTCCTGTGTCGCTGGATGTGCCGTCAGCAGCGCATCGGTGAGCGCCGCGTTTCTCTCAAGGATCGCCGGGTTGCGTAGCGGGAGCAAGATGGTCTGCGGGTTCTCGCCGGACCATGAGCGGCTGCTCGTCTCCTGCATGCGGCTCTTGACCTTGCTCGTCAGCATGAGGCCGGAGTGCGCTCGAATCTGGATCGCCATCTCGGTCGGCCGGCGGCCCGCCCGGTTCAGCGCCGTGATTGAGTCGCGAAGCGATTCCTCGACCAGCGCGAGCTCGACGAACCACTGGGCAATGCCCTCCGTCGTCCAGATTCGGATTAGGTCCTCGTAGCCTGTGCGGAAGCCGTACCAGCGTGCCATCTGCAGCAACGTGTCGGCCATAGTGGTCGTTCGAAGGAAGTAGGCGATCGTGAGCCCTTCGAGCGTCAGTCCACGTGACAGCCGGTTGCCACCGACAGCGATCACCTGCCGATCGGGCTTGACGTCGTACTCGAGCTCCTCGCCCGTGGTGCTGTTCAGGACGACGACGTTCGCTCTTGAAAGGTTGACTTCCGCCTCTCGCAGCACCGTCTCGCGGTCGTTGGGTAGGGAAATGTCGCCCAGATCGTCGAGGGCAGAGCCGAGTCGCAAGGCCAGGCTCCCGGGAACGATGCGCTCCTGATCGCGCCACGCCGCCATTTGCCGGTCAATCGCGCCGCCGATGCGTGTCTGGTCGGCCTGAAGCTGGGAGACGTGGACCAGCATGGTGTTCGGCCTGCCGGTCTGCCCCCGCAGAATCCTCACGGCGCTCGCGACGGCGAAGGTGAGTATGGCGTCGCACAGGGTCTGCGGCAGGCTGAAGTCATCGTCGACGACGAGCAAATCGCGCTTCTTGCGCCGCTTGGGTTTGAGCGCGCGCACGTCCTCGTCCGACACGGCGCGCATCACGTCCCGCCCGATCGACGACAGGCCAAAGAGCTCTTCCGTGCCTGTGTAGCCATCCGGCCGGGGCAACTGCACCACGAAGTCCTTCGGGAAGAGATCTATGCCGACCTCGAAGTCATGGGCTCCGGGATCGATGAGGATGTTTGCGAAGGGCGTGGCCGTGTAAGCGATGTACGTGGCGCGAGGAATGCGCCGCAGCGTGTCGCGGATGAGCTCGTTCGTTACCGATGGATCGCTGCTGTCCGTCGCTGTGTCGTCGTCAACGCTTGGGTCGCGGCGATTGCCCTTGGTGTTGATCGACGCCTGGTCAGCTTCATCGTCGATCACGAGCACGGGGATGTCCGCCATCTGCCCTTCAAGCGCCAGAATCCACTCGTTCAGGCGGCGCAAGATTGGCGGGATCTTCTTGGCGACCACCAGCACAGTTCCGGCACCTTCGAAGCCGTTGGCAACGGCGGGAACACGGAAATCCTCCGTCTCACTGGTCAGTGACGTCCAATGCGTACCGACCTTGACGAGCTCGGTGTTGAGCCGCTGCTGCGTTTGGTTGCGCAGCGAGTCGTGGATGCCAGACAGGACGATGATGAGCCGGTAGCCCACGTCGGCGGCCCTTGCGGCGACCGCCGTGAAGTTCGCGGTTTTCCCGCTTTGCACATAGCCAACGACCAAGCCGCGGCACTGGAACTCGGTGTACGTGACGGGCGTCGTCTTGCCGATGATCCGCAAGGACTCCTCGGCCACCGAGTCGACCTGGTGCGGTTTCCACTTCGGCTGTGCCCTCAGGAGCAACTGGTGGGCTTGCCAGTTCGTCCACTCGACCCCATCGGTCCATGACGGGATGCGGGGCCGGATGGCCATGCGCGTGATGATCTCAGGCATCGCCAAAATTCTTCATTACGCCCGCCTCTTCCAGCGCCTTGAGGAAGGCGGAGAGGGCAAGCTTCGCATCGGTGTTCGTCTCGATCGTTCGCACCAGCTCTACCAAGGCAGGAATGCGGGGCGTCACTTCGATTGTTTCGCCGGTGAAGCTCGGCTTCCGCTCCCACGGCTTGCTGCCGGAATCTACAACGCGGATCGAGTTCGGGATAGGCTTTGGGGGCCTGGGCTTCGCACCACCAAATGGCGGCGATCCGGGCTTAGCGCCGGTTCCCGGCGGGAGAGCTGTTCCCGGAGGAGTGACGCTGGTATCCGGCGGCGACGCGGGCGGGGCAGGGGGTCTTCTACCGAGCTTCTTGTACCGGTCCCGCGCTTCGGATCGCGGGTCCTTCACGATCTCTTTGAGGCGGGCGCTGGTGTTCACAGGAAGCCGGATTTCCTGCTTCGAAATGTTGACCTGCAGCGGCCCATCGGCTTTGCGCAGGAAGTCGATCGCGACGCGGAGCAGCTTCGTTTTCTCGTCGACCGCGAACAGGCCTTCCCAGCCACCCCACTTGATGAGGCGGTCCAGCCGGTAAAAGTAGAAGCCCTGCGTCTCGTTCCACCTGCCATAGAGCGATATGCGCTCGCGGGCTTCGCGCTGCGCCTGCGGGCTCTCGCCGGCGTGAAATACCTCGATCTCCTCCTCGTTCGGGGTGATCGTCGCCTGAACGGTCAGCACGGCCCTTGTTTCAGTGTTGTCCGGGTTGAGCGTGATGGTCCTCGGGTCAAAGGGCTTGCAAAGAGGGTGGCCCATCGGATCGTTCGGAATCAGCGGCGTCCGGTTGACGCGGATAGTGAGCTGCTCGCGGCCCTTGGCCTTGCCCTGCATGAAGCGGTGGAAAACGAGCTCAAGGTGATGTCGCAGCTCGGTGACCTCTACCGTGTAGGGGTCAACATCCCTGACCGCAGAGACTTCGCTTGGGGGCCGCATGTTGGTCAGCAGCACCGCGGTTCCGGTCTCCGGGATCTGCGTCTGCGCCGCGTACTTTGCATCTACCGGAGATGTCAACATCTCCCACTTGCCCGTCTTTGTCAGATGATCCTTGTCCCATGTCCTTACTCCGGCCACGCTGTTCTTCGCGGCTTTGCTAACGACGCTGAGGGTATCGGCCTGCGACCACGAGGCGCCCTTCAGGCCGTAGCCAAATTTGCCGAGATCGTTCCCGCCGTAGGCTCTCCGGTTCCCCACGCGCATCGCCTTCCTGAGCTCTTCGGGCGACATCCCTCTGCCGTTATCCCGGACGCACATCCACCGGCCGCCCTCATTCGGGTTCGGGAAGTGAACGTCGATCTCCGTCGCGCCGGCAGAGATGCTGTTGTCGACGAGGTCGGCGATGGCGCTCGGCAGACGGTACCCGGCACTGGCGAGGATCTCGAAGAGGCCTACCGGGTCAGGCTCGTCGCCGCCATCATCGATCGCCGGGGGAATGGGAAGCTCGTGCTTCGGGAACAATTGCGGGAAGCTGTCCCCTAGCACCTGCAGCGTGTGATCTCCCTCTTTGCCGTACAAGGCGATCATGCCGGCGCGATCAAGCCCGGAGCTTTCCCCGTGATCGACGATGCTGCCATGAGCGGGGTTCGTCTTCGGGATGACGATCCATGACGTGGCCGCGGGCTTCAGGGACGCATCGACGACCATCGCGAACAGCACGCCGGGTTCGACGAACCTGAAGTAGTCGCTGGACGGGCAGTAGCCTTCCAGCCGCCAGTTCTTCTCCTGCCGCTTCAGCCATTGCTGCTTGGTCACGACGGTGGCCGCATCGTCCATGAGGCGACAATCCATCAGGATCTTGTCGCTGTCCTTGGCCGACGGGAACACGCGATCGACGACGGTTCCGTCGAAGTTGATGGCTCGCTGCCTCGACCCTTCGCGGCCGTCGCGATAGGCATGAAACATCCCGAGCTCGCTGTGCGTCAACAGACGAAGGATCACGAACTTCATAGTTGTCCCTGGGTCGTTCCAACAAGACGCTGATCGAGGCCGAGCAGCTCCACGCGAATATCGTCGGACTCAGGCGCTCCGAGGTCGGAGCGCATCGCCATGGCGATGGCGTATGCGAACAGCGCAGGCACGGCGTTGCCGATCTGCTTGAACGCGGGGTTCATCGATCCCTTGAAGACGAAGCCGTCGGGAAAGGACTGTAGCCGGGCCGCTTCGCGCACGGAGATCGTCCGCGCCTGTTGGGAGTCGAAATGGATGTGCGAGTACGAGTCCTTGCCGAGATGGGCGAGCAGCGTTCGGACGGGCCGCTTCGCTTCAAGCTTCCACCACTTGTTCGAGAACTTCGTCGGGTCGTAGGGGATGCGCCATGACTTCACGTAGTCGCGTACGTCTGCGTTGCGCAGGTCGGTCGAAAGTCCAGCGGCTTTCCTCGCCTTGAGCCACTTGGCGATCTTGCTCTCGACGTAGGCGTGGATCTGCGGGTACTGCCATCCTTCGGAGATCTCCGCGAAGATCTTGTAGTCGCGCGGCAGGTGTCGGATGACGTGCCCCGTTGTGGAATTCTTGGTTGCGAAGCCTCGCCACTGCCGCATGAGCCGCGAGTAGGGCGTCGTGGGTCTGGCAGCCGCATACTCGACCGGGTCCATCGGGTTCTTCACGCCGCCACGAAGCTCACCGCGCTCGTGAAGATCGAGCGCATAGATAGGCGGCAGGTCCGCCAAGGCTTCGGCAGCGGTGGTTGCCGGAGGAAGCGTCTTGACCGGATCGGCGACGTAGCGGTGGTGCTTCGAGCCGTGATCCTTGATGACTTGGCGCGCCGTGTTCTTCGCGCCCTGATAGCCGAGCGGCAGCACCACGTAATGCGTCGGCTTCGGGAACGAGGGCGTAATACCAGTGTCGCGGTGATAGCCGATCAGAATCATGCGCTCACGCGTCTGCGGCACCCCGTACCACGACGCGTTCAGCAGCGTGTACGCCACTTCATAGCCCTCGTCTGACAGGCTCTTGGCAACTAGCTCCGCGACGTTGTTGCCACCGTGGTTCAGGATGTCTGGCACGTTCTCCATGAGGAGGGCGACCGGCTTCACCCTGCGGATGTAGTGCACGTAGCGCTGCCAGAGGTTGACGCGGCCGTCAACGAGAAAGGCATCATCCGCCGTGCCCTCCAACCGTCTGTGAGCCTGCTCGCGCAGCTTGGCGCGGCCGACGCGGGCGAAGGCTTGGCAGGGCGGCCCTCCGACGAGCACGTCGATTTGGTCATCGACTGGTCCACTGAGGCCGATGTCGGCGAACACCTCGGCGGGGTCTTCGGCGTTCACGTCGCGGGCGACGTGGTGCGCCGGGCTGTCGCCGCCCGGATAGTGCGGACTAAAATTCACGCCATGCGACAGCGCTGCGTGGCCGTCGATTTCGACCGAGCCGACGGGCTGGAACCCGGCCGTCAGGAAGCCGAGCGAGATGCCGCCGCATCCAGCGAACAGATCCATGTATCGGGGCGGTTGGCCCAAGCGAATCCGTCGAAGCTTCTTAGCGATTAGGGACATTGGCGGGCAGTCAGGAGGCCGGTCTGAATGGGCAGGCGCGGCATAGCCCGAAGTCGGCGACCGAGCGCCCCTCCCTCTATGCTTGTCTCCCCATGTGGTCAACCGCGCTGGGCATGGTCGACAAAAGGAAAGTTTAGCTGCTCCGCAGGTGGTGCTCGCAGGGCTACGGGCGGCTGCTACTCTCGGACGACGAGGCGTCTCGCTCCGTCGCCGGCATCACGCCGTCTGCTGAACGGGAAACTAATTGAATGGACACAGTCTCTCCAGAAGTGCGCAGCCGGATGATGTCGGGCATCCGCGGCAGGGACACCCAGCCCGAGCTCATCGTCCGGTCGCTCGTGCACCGGCTCGGGCTTCGTTTTCGGCTTCATGGCAAGGGGCTTCCGGGGCGTCCCGACCTTGTATTCAGGAAGCACCGGACAGTCATCTTCGTGCACGGCTGCTTTTGGCATCGGCACAATTGTGGCTTGGCGGCTGTTCCGAAGACGCGGCCGGAATTCTGGGCGCTAAAGTTCGCTGCAAACGTCCGGCGCGACGCTCGGAACCAGGCCGCGTTGAAGGATCTCGGATGGCGCGTCGTCGAGGTGTGGGGGTGTGAGGTGCGCGATCCGGACAGCCTTACCAAGCGTATTCGGACGCTGTTCAACACGTGATCTCTGCCGGGTTTATGAGGGGGCGGTTTTTGGGCTGCCGACCGCCCATACTCTCGGGGGCCGCTCGAAGGGTCGTCCCCAATCGTGCGGTGCGCAACCCTGAGAGTGGGCGTTTCAAGAACACGCGAGGAGGCGTTCATTGGAGGTAGTTCCTGTTTCCAAAGTGCTTGGAGAGCACCCGAAGCGTCTGACCGCGCCGAAACTATCGGCCCTACAGGCGGACGACACGCTCTATACCGTCTTGGCCATGCAGCCGCCTGGGCGCATCCGCATAGCGGACGACAACATCGGACACGCCGATGCTGCAGCTTCTGCGGCGCTAGTGGGCGACTTCTTCCGGCTGGCTCTGGACATGAAGACCAAACCTGACTTGGTTGTATGTCCGGAGTACAGCGTGCCGTGGGAGGTGCTGCTGAAGCTGCTCGAAAGTGGCGCAGGCCCTGAGCGTGGCAAGTTGTGGGTCCTAGGATGCGAAAGTTTGCCGCTCGGACAGTTGACGGTTTATAGCGAACGTCTCGCCGAGCGCGTCATCACTATTGATGAGGGTGAGGACGGAAGGCCAATCACCACACAACAATATCGAAATCCACTGGTCTACCTGTTCCAGGCGTCAAGCGAAGTCGACGGCAAGGAGCATCTCGTGATGCTTGTGCAGTACAAAACCGTCGTATCTGGGGACGGGGGCAACACAGAGGCGCGGGGAATGTTGCCTGGAAATGCGGTTTACGTATTCGGTACCCCTCCCGGCGAAGTTCGACTGATGACGCTCATCTGCTCGGATGTGTTTGACGTGCGAGACAAGGATATTCTTCCTTACTACGACGGGCTTTTGCTGCTGCACATTCAGCTTAACAACAACCCTCGACATGCCCTCTACAAGCCGTATCGAGCCAAGGTGTTTGGCTACGCCGGACGAACAGAGCTCTTCTGCCTGAACTGGGCTGCGGACGTTTTAGTCGTAGACAAAGATGGCGCGACTGTCACCGAGTGGAACAACATCGGAGGGTCGGCGTGGTACTCACGTTCGGGCCAAATCGATTTCTCGGACGCAAAGCTCGCTGAAGACCACAGTCACGGCGTGTATTACACACGCGCCCGCGTCCTACGGGCTCATGCGCTGCACCTGCACTACGCACCGAGAGTATTTTTCATTGAGGCGACAAAGGTGTTTCATCACGGCGTGATTGCGGCCAGAACACACCTGACTGGCCCTCGGGCGATATGCACGTACGTTTGGGATGAAAACCAGAAGACCTGGCTGCTCGCGGAGACAAAGGAAAAGCGGCCGGCTGACGGCTTCTCGCAGATGGTTGCCAGTGTGAGCCACGGTACTTGCGACATGACCGACCTTGAAAATATCTACGCGACCGGTCCTGTTGCTGTGGAACGAGCGTTGGCAATCTCATCGGGCGAGTTTGGGCCCAAGCTTGGATGGTTTGAAGCGGCCAACATCGACTCGATGGAACTGTGCGAGCAGGAAATTGTCCGTCGCCTTACCGTTACGCTCGACCCAGATGGGGCGGACTTCAGGTCACGTCGCATGTCTTCAGCTCGCGCGCTCTGCCAGCTGCGGGACGCGAACTTTTCATGGCCGCACGAGGTTGAATTCCTAAAGGACGGCTTCTCGCTGACATGGTCGAGGGGGATGCCAAATCGAAATGTCGTCACCCGGGACGGAAGACGGCATGCGACGGTCATCTTTGCCGGCCAACTCGGCGACCCTCGAGTGGTTGAAACGATTGACCAACGTGCACGCCAGACGCTTTGCGGACATCTCCCCGAGCCTGAGCACGTTCTGTCGGACGACGAAGAGCGTGAGTATCGCAAGAGGCACTTTGCGCAGGTTCCGAGACTTTGCGTTCTCTACGGCACTGCCTTGGGCACTGTCGTCTATTCAAATCCCCTTAGCACTGCAATCGCCTCGCCGGCTGGTGCTAGCGCGGTAGACATCAGCATCCCTGCGCAGCGCAATCGGTCGGACGCGGGAGAACAGACGTGAACATACAAGGCATTCGCGAACGCATCGGCGCCAAGTTCAACAACGTTCAGGAAGTTGCGACCAAAGTCTTCCGGAGTGTTCGCCGCCAGGGAGACAGCGCACTCGCGGTCTATCTCTTCGACCTGAACGACCGTGTCACCGAGAGCGCGGCACATCTCGAGTCATACCTTGACGATGTGCTGGGGTCGTCATACTTCGACGAAAACGCACCAGCCGACTTGCGATGGAATCACTACCTGTACCTTGTCGCCGACAAGAATTCAGCCAGTGGCGACGCATTCGAGGCGGCAAAGCGCAAGGTCGAGGCCGATAAGAGCTACGCGCGGAAGTTCGTGGTCGTTGAGGATGAGCTTGACAACGCCATTGCCCGGATTGACTCAGTCGCTGAAGTGCATGACCTAGGGAAGGCCGCCGACGTCGTGCAAGTATGGACGGAAAAGCTTCTTACTGCGGGATTGGAAAGTGTCTTGGACCCGGAACGGGCCATCGCAGACGTGGTGAGGGTTGCTGCGTCGCGACCGGCGAAGGACACGACAAGGACTCGACGGGAATCGGGAACAGGCATGAGCGAGCTGCTGGCGTCGGCGCCGCTCGCATCAGTGGACCTTTCCGCTTTTAGGCAGTATCCGTCGCGAAAGAAGTTTGACAACCTCGGCAAGGCGAACTTGATAGTCGGCGTGAATGGTGTCGGCAAGACGTCCTTCCTCGAAGGAGTCGAGTATCTGTACTGCGGTGGCAACCGCCGCTCGACGTCATCCGGAACCCAGCGGGTCAACGGGATACTCAGTTCGGGCGCAGAAGTCTTCACGGCATCTTCGCAAAAGCTCTCTGACTTCAAGACCAGACAGCGACTCTGGTACGGAAGTGACGACTCCACTCGTCGGAATCTTCTGCCTAACCAGTTTGGGAGGTTCAACTTTCTGAATACCGACGCAGCGGCCGAGCTGACCTTGCTCGACAGAGAGAAGGAGAACTCCGCTGTCCGGGGACACCTCGACAGCTTGGCTGCGCTCCTGAGTGGGGACGAGGCGACGCTGTTGTGGAGAAGGATTCAGGCGGTCAGCCGGGCTGTGGCCGATGAGAAGCGACGGCTCGAGGTTGACCGACACGCCAAGCAAGCTGACCGACGAGAGGCTGAGTCCGAGCGGAAGGCTCTCGAGGGTGCGCCGCAGAAGTCAGATGCGGCGTTCGCAGTTCTCGCGAAGGACCTCGAGGCGATTGACTGGACCAACAGGCCAAAGGACAAGAAGGAATTCACTCGCGAGCTCGTAGGCCAGTTGTCGGAGCTTGCGTCCAGGCTTGGCGTGTCACAACAGGTTGGTTGGACAGCCGAAACGGTCACGCCCGCGTGGCTAACAGAACAGGCACAGATTCTGCGAAAAAGCAGCGCCGTATTGCGGAGCCAGGTACAGAAGGTGACAGATGTTCGGCAGCAAGTTGGCGGCCTCACGCTGCAAAAGGAAGCACTTGAGAAACGTTTGTCTGCACTCGAGTCCATTCCACCAAGCGCCGCACTGGACCTGACAAACCTTAGTGATGAGTTCGCACGCACACAACGCGCCTTGACTGAGTCAACCCGTTCCCTCAGCGCGGTTGCATCCGGGCAGAGTCTGGACATCGACCCGTCGAGATCGAGTATGACGGTGTCTGCCGCGCTTTCGTCCACGAGAGCCCAAGTTGAGGAGGCGCGGACGCTCGCCACGCAGAATCAGCGCTCACTGGCGGCGTTGCGCAAGAGCCAATCCACGCTTGACGGTTTTGCGTCTCAACTCCGCGAGCTCGTGCACAGCGTTTTTGCACATGGCCACTCGGAACAGGACTGCCCGGTGTGTGGGAGTCATTTCGAGGGAACGGAACTAAAGGCGCGAATCGAGGCACTCGCGCTCGGGACAAGCGGCTCGGCGTTGACCGAAGTTGAACGTCTCGCGTCTTCGGCCCGGAGGCGCGCAGAGACGCTCGGGGAAACGCTGGCTCGCCTCGAGCGCATTCAGCAATTCTGCGAAGCCGCGAACCTGGCCAGCGACGCAATCGATGTGTCCGCAGCGCGGGCTGCCATAGACAAGCAACAACTCGCGCACCGAGCACTGGCTGAACGACGGGAAGCTATCGGGCGGTCCATCGGAGAGTACCGCAAGAACGGTTTGACTATTGAACGCCTTCGAGGGCTTTGTGCAGTCGATATAAATCCCGGCGCCGAGAGGAAGCAGGAATTGGACACTGCGGCAGCAATTGTGCGAGTGCGAACCGCTGTGACTAGCATAGGTGAGCGGCTTAGAACGTTGAATGTTGAGCTTGCCGTCGCGGTCGCTGAGTGCGAGAAAGCGCTCGCGTTGGTCGGGCTCGCAGATTCAGGCAACCTGCTGAAGGGATATGAGCGGGTGCGGGCTCGCTTGGATGCCGTGGACGCAGCGTTGGATGCGTGCAAATGGACCCGTTCGGTGGTTTCGTTGGACGGGTCGACTGACCTGCAGCACCTTTTGACGGTTGCACGGTCCGCCGTAATGGATGCCACGACTCTGGCAGCCGCAATAGACACCGAACTACAGTCGATCGACCGGCTTACAAAGGTCAAAGCCCGTCTGCAGCGGCTAGAGGGAGCTTTGACGACGTTGAACGAGTCCATCGGTCGCCTGGCCTCTGCCACTGCGGTGCTCGAGGAGATAGTCGACAAGCATTCCCTTGAGTCGGCCACGCGGGCGGCTGTGGCAGCAACTCAAGGAGTAGCCGACGAAATATTTGGGCGCATTCACTTGCCAGCCGAGTATCGAATTTCGACGCAGGGAGAGTTGCCACTGGTGCGTAAGGACAATGGTCAAGGTAAGGAGCTGTCCCAAGTCAGTACCGGCCAGCGCGCTGCCTATGCCTTGTCGATGTTCTTGGCGATGAATGCGCAGGTTCGCGAGGGGCCTCGCGCGCTCATACTGGACGACCCCATTTCGCACATCGACGACCTCAATGCTCTTTCCTTCTTGGATTACTTGCGCAATCTCGTCTTGCACTCGCAACGTCAGTTGTTTTTCGCAACAGCTGACGAGAAGATTGCTGGACTCTTCTCCCATAAGTTTGCCTTCCTAGGCAAGGAACTCCGAACAATCGAATTAAGTCGCTAGGAGTGAGGCGGACAGATGGGCGCAGAAAGTTTCCAATGCAGATCGCCGAGTGAATGAGCAACTTTTCTGAAATGGCTGGTGTGTCCTCTTAAGCGGTCATCCCAGACAGCAGTAGAGCAGGCTTAACGTCGAGAGGGATCGCGCTCGGAGAGAGCGATGTAACTTTCGCATCGAGGCGCTGGAGTTTTCGGAACGATCTGTCTTGGTGAACGAGACAGTCGATTAGCCGCAGATCGAAGGCATTGTCTGCAGGAATCCATTGGGCCGAAGTTGATAGTAGGGTCAACTCTTCGATCGAGGGGTGCGCCGCTGAGGGCAGGGTGAACGTCGCGGCGATCATGAGATGAACGTCGGCTGCAGCGTTCCACAAAGACAGTTCGGTATCGAAGGTCTGGCTCATTCGTCGATGCAGGTCGGCGTCGATACAAAACGGCAGGTCGGGCAGATGCTTGAGGATGATGTTGAACGCTAGTCGCGATGGCAGGATCTCCTTGACCTCGCCGATCACGATCATCTTTGCCTGGCCTTGACCCGGTCGCCTTAAACCGTCTGCAAGCCGACGGGCGCGGCGAGCAGCGATCTGCGTTTTGTGGGCAACCGTGAAGGACTCAGGCACGAACATCACGTTTGCGAGCGGCTGGCCCTTGAGAAACTTGTTTGCCGCCGCGCGAAGCAAGTGATGACGCACCACTGCCCAAGTTCGCCTTCCGGCGAAGGCCGGCTTCCACCTCGTCAATTCGGCCTCGTTCCATAAATACTGCAGCAAGCCGCGCAGGCTCAAGCTCGGTCGGGTGGCGTGAACGCTGGAAGCCGCGGATGCGATCCCGGGCGACGTGGGTCGCGAAGGCCGGCGGGACAGCGAGAATTCGACATTCAGCTCGGTCAATCCCGTGTCGGGATCCTCCGAGATCGCTGTGCCAATGCCGGCGGAACCAGACGGCTCTTCCGGGGGTTCGTAGTGCAAACAGTCCACCCCGTGGCGGCTGCCGGTGCAAGGCATCCGCTTGAGTACGAACACCCCGCCTAAGCAGGTGATGTAAACCGGGATGGATGCCGCGGAACACAAGCACATCGGTCGGACTTGATTCTTGTACGCCCGCTCCAAGGCCGACTGAAACCCTATCTCGCCGGCCTCGAATTGTTGTCCGCCCACCAAGTACATGTCGGACCGCCCGATCAACGGCTCGGCGAAGTCCGCGCTTGCGCGCGGGTAGCCTCGCGTGTCGGCATGATCGGGGCGCGCTGCGATGGCGCGCTCTCGTCGAAGACCTTGACCTTGTGGACCTGGCCGTTACGAAGGCGGGACGCAAGATTCTCGGTAGCCGCCGCCATCACCGCGTCCCTTTGCTTGATGGGAACTCCTTTCGAGACCAGGACCGCCTCCAGCGCCGCCAAGACGGCCTTTCTGCCACCACTGCCACGAGCCGATTGCTTGGTAGGACTGCCCGTCGCGCTCTCAGACACGCGACCAGGCTCGGCGACTCGCACGGGCTCGATGCGATTCACTGCTCGACCGTCTCGCTCTCGCTTTAGCAGGTCCTGGTCTGCCAACTGCGGCTCGTAACCCAGTGCCTTGACGCCGCGCAGCGACGCTTCCAGCCAGACCATCCGCTTGAAGTCCTCGTTGCCAGAGACGCGCAGCGATTGCCAGTTTCGCGCCTCGGCCACGTCAACCATCGATCGCGCGACCGACGGATTGTTGTTGTCGGTAGCAAGCCTGAACGTTGTCTCGGTAAACGCCACACGATTCGCATCGCCGCGATACCGGTATTCCGTCCGACCGATCGCCAGGTCGCCAACCTTGACCGCGGCCCGCTTGACGACGTAACGCTCGAAGAGTGCCGCTTCCAATCGCGCGACTCGCGCTGCGCGTTCTGCGTCGAGGTCGATCTTCGCGACCGCCGTCTCGGCGGTGCGCGGTGCTGTTGGAGAAGTGGTGAGAGGTACCACCTTCGGCTTGTCGCCCAGTCCGGCATCGCGCGCCTGTTGTTCAGGCGTTGGCGCTCCTGGCCGCTTCCATTCGCCGGCGGTCTTTTGGACGGGGACGCGTGAGCCGTCCTCGCCCACCGCATGGAATCTGGTCGCGCCGAGATGGTCAGCCTTGGCCACCATCTCCTTGAACGAGTCGACCCGGTACGTCACTTCCGCGAACGGGTCGCGCAGTTCGTACCGCGTTCCCGGCGGATCGTTCGGCATCTGGAAGACCTGCCGCGCCACCATGGCCCGATTCGCGGGCTCGACGGTTCCGCCGGGCCGAAGGGTGGGTCCGCTGTCAGTGTCCATGTTCGTTCTCCAATGGGATTGAGCGATCGCGGCGGGCCTGTCAGAGGGGCGAAGGCAAAGAACTGACCGCAAGGCGCTGTGGCGCAAGCCGGTACAACTCGATCTCCACGCGCCGATTCAGGGCGCGACCGGTCGCTGTCCCGTTGTCGCTCACCGTGTCGCCCACCGGTTGCCAGGTCATCCGGATGCGCGTCGGATCGACTCCCGCCTGCACGAGGTAGGTTCGCACGGCGATCGCGCGCTCCCGCGCGATGCGGCTCTCGGCCGGCGATTCAATCTGTCCGTCGGTCCGTGCCCGCAGCATCACGAGCGACGCAGAGCGTGCCTGGTCGACGAGGACTCGGCCTTCCGCTGCAGGCACTGCGACCTGGACGCTTGCGAAGGCGAACGGCACGACGTAGACCGCGTTCGCCAGTTCCACTTCGGGCGGCGGCCGTGACGACATCGCTTGCTGTTGAAATGCCAGGCGCGTGGCAGTCGCGCTGGCCGACTCCGCGAGACGGGTGGTTTCGTTGGCCAGGATGCGGGTGTTCTGGAGGTCGCTCTTGCAGGTCTGCAATTCGATCGACGCGGATGCGTTGACCGGGCGCTTGCGCGACTCGTCGACGGTCGGCGGTTTCGGTGGCGACCCACACGAGCTGAGGGCCAGCAGCAAAGCGAAGATGGGAAGCGAAGCGCGCATGTTGGTCTCCTTCAATGTTCCGTGGTCGAGTGATCTCGCTCGAGCGCCGCAGCGTTCTCGATGTCGGTTGGGGGCGTGGCCGGCGCTTCGCCGACAGGCTCGATCGATCCGCCAGTAGGACTGCCGGCGGTAAGGACCAGCGTCCGATCCAGAAAGCCTTCGATGCACGCATCCCACTCGGCCTTGCTTCCGGTCACGCCGGGGACCGCGAGGTCGCTGAAGTCCTGCGCGAGATCGTCGAGCGTCAGAACCTGACCCGCAGGCAACTCATCGTCGGCGTAGCGCATCCGTTGCTGAGCCTTTGCCAGATGCAGGTCCATGTTCATGAGCGGCACGGCGGGCGCGCGACGCAGCCGATCCCTGAACACCTTCTCCCGGTGATAGCGGATCTTCTCTCCCAGGATAGGCTTGCAGTTCTCGAAGATCACGACCAGGCGTTCCGGGCCGAGCTCCTTGAACTCCTGCGGCAACAACAGCGCGCGGCGCTGATCGCTCTCGTTGCGGCCGGTGCTTGAATGCCCGTGGTGCCCGTACGAGCGCGAATGACTCCTCGATGTCGCGCGCTCTGTGAAATGCCCGAGCATCGCGCTGTACTCATCGGCGTCACGTTGCTCGCGCGGCGCATACAGGATCTGCAGCCCGTGGTTCGTCGCAAACGTGCGGGCTTCCTTGTCGCCGTAGAGCGCGTCGAGCTGCGACATCGCCTGCACCACGGTGAGGAGCCGCAGGTTGTAGCCGGCGAGGAAGGCTGCTGACGTCGAGATCACTCCGACGCGGCCCATCGCTGCGAACTCGTCGTTGATCAGCAGACACTGGAATCGTAGGCTCGGGTCGTGCTCGGGCAACTGCTGGGTGTTTAGGCTCACCAGTTGCGAGAAGAACAGGTTGAGGAGCGGACGGGCATTCGCAAGCCGGTTCGGTGGAACGCGAACATAGACCGTCAGCCGTTTGCGTCGCAGGTCTTCGAGCCTGAAGTCGTTGGCACTGGTCGCTGCGTCGACGATGGCGTCTGCGAAGATTGTCAGCGGCGCATTGAAGGTCGAGACGATGGACGAGAGCGTGTTCTCGGAATTGGTGAGAAGCCGGTTGAGCGCGTCAGCGCATTCGTCGCTGAGCGGATCCCCGTCCTTGACGCGCTGGCCGATCGCGCCGCTCAGGTGGTCCTTGAGCGATTGGCCCTTGCCTGACGACTGACGCAGCATCTCGCCGAGGGTCCGGGGCAGCGTGGGTGTTTCGAGCAGGTAGAGCCCGAGCCCCATGAAGAGGTTGCGCGCCTGGTCGTTGAAGAACGCTTCCGATGACGTGTTGGTGCCGTCGTTCGGAAAGAACACCTGGCCGATGGCCAGCAGGTCGCCGACGCGGTGCAACGCACTCGTGCGGACGGCAGTCAACGGGTTCCAGCGGTGGCTGCGCGCCTGCTCGTCGAAGGGAGAGAAGGCATAGACGCACTGACCGTGCGCCGCTCGATAGCCGGCCGTGATCTCGTAGTTCTCGCCCTTGATGTCAAGCACCACCACCGAGTCGGGCCAGTTCAGCAGGTTCGGCACGACCACGCCGACGCCTTTGCCGCTGCGCGTCGGCGCAGACAGCATCACAGAGAGCTGTCCGGGCAACGTCAAGAACCGGCCGCGATGACGGCCGACAATGATCCTCGGTGATCGATCTTCGCCGCCGCGATCCAGGAGCCCGGCCCGAGCGATCTCCGCCTCGGTCGCGAACCGTGCGTCACCGTGCAGCGGTCGCTGCCTGCGTGCCGCTAGGACCAAGGAGAACGGAAGCACGACCAGAAGCGCGATGCCCGACGCGCCGACGGAGCCGATCAGCTGTCGGTGCCGCTTCGGGTCGTCGGCGTAGGCTTCCCAGTACGTCGCGATGCTCATGAACTCGGCGTGGCGCGGATGCACCTTGTTGAGCAGCAGGAAGATCACTGCGGACAGGTAGACCGCCGCGCACGCGAGCGCACAGAAAACGATGGCGACGAATAGACCTGCCGCGCCTCTGCGTGCCGGCGTCCAGGTCGTCATCGACGGAGGTGTCGCTGCGCTCACGCTGCGGCCCTCGCGTCCTGACCCGCGCCGGACTCGTCCCATCGCCCCAGCCGCTGTTGCCGCGGCTGGTAGTAGATCTCGGAGATGAAGCGGCCGCGCTCGTCGCGATCGAACTGGACGATGACGTCGATCACGACGCCGAGGAGCCACTTGATCTCGTTCATGCGCAGGCCGCCGCCGGCGCCGCTCTCGCGGATCATCAGCGACATCTGCTCGAAGGCGAGGGCGCAACTGCCGGCGTGCACGCTGGTGATGCTGCCCGGGTGGCCCGAAGCTGCGATGCGCACGAAGTAGAAGCATTCGTCGCCGCGAACTTCGGCGAGGAAGAGCCGGTCCGGCTTCATGCGCAGGCAGGCCTCGAGCAGCGACTTCGCCGTCACCTTGGCCATGCCTTGCGCGTTCTTGCTGTAGTAGAGGTGCACGACGTTCGGGTGATTCGGAATCGTCAGCTCGGGCGTGTCCTCGATCGTGATCAGGCGTTCCCGGTGCGTGACCTCCTCGACCAACCCCTTCATGAAGGTCGTCTTACCAGACCCCGTCTTGCCGCTGACGACGATGGTCTGGTGCTTCTGAACCGCCAGGCGCAGGAACTCGGAATACCGTCCCGCATCTCGCAGAGCGACGAGTTCGTGCTCGAAGGGGAGGAGATCACAGGCCTCGCTTCGGGCGACGGTCGCGGTGCGCTCGAACAGGCCTTCGCGCTCGAAGTCGTCCAGGCGCCGAATCAGCTGCGCGGGCTTGCGAATCGTGATCGACACGGTTCCACGCGTGACCGCCGGCGGCACGACGAACTGAACGCGTTCGCCCGTTGGCAAGGTGGCCGAAAGGAGCGGATGCTCCTGGTTGATCTGCTGATCGGAGTACGTCGCCACCGCCGTCGCCAGCGACAGGCAGCGTTCGAGGGTGAGTTCCGCCGCGGCGACCGCCTGCCATCCCTTCGCGGTCTCGACCATCATCTCGCCCGGGCGATTGACGCAGACTTCCAGCACACCGGGCGCATCGAGCTGCGCCCGAAGCGGACGGAGAAACTCGACCACCGAGGTGGCGTCGCCGCACCATGCATCGGCGAGGTCGGAATCGATAACGTCGATCACGCTCGACCCGCTCATCGCTCGCCCACCTTCAGCTCGTAGACGGACGAGAAGTCCACGTCTCGCGCCACATAGATGCCGACGATGTCGCCCTGGTTCCGGTAGATCAGCGGCGGGATGTTGATGGTGCTGTCGAGCACCTTGTCGGCGAGCTTGCTCGTGCTGGAAGTGGTGGAGGGCAGCAGGATCGTGTTGCCGGTGCCCGCCGTCCCAGTGTTCGCGCGATCCTCGATCCCCAGCTTCACCGAGTCGTCGATCAGCGATAGCAGCATCGCCGCGCCGATGCGTTCGGGCCAGCGGTTGTCGAGGTAGCCATCGATGCCGGACTCGCCCAGTGGACCGGTCCCGGGCGACTCGATGTCGACCGTCACGCCGTTGGGAGTGCGGATGCGTGTCCACAGGACCGGGATGCGCACGGTCCCGGGGCGCACCGACGCGATCCGGTACTCACCGTCCATGTGCGAACCGCGCTCGACGATAAGGACGCGCCCGTCGTCGCTGAAAACATTGCGCTGGACCTGGCAGCTGACGAAGCCGGACGCTGCGCTGATCAACTTCGTCTTGAGCGCACACGTGAAGGCCGTGCCCTTGGGCAGGATCAGACTGCGATCGCCGAGGAGTCCGGCCGCGACGCGCGGCGTTTCCGACTTCTGCAGTTCACCTCCGAAGAGGCCGGCCGGCGGGGCAGCGCTCGAAACGATCGTGGATGCAACGCCTTGGGTCGCTGGCGTGAGACTGCCTCCGCCCTTGGTCAGCGAATCGACGACGCCTTGCAGCTGTCGCTGGTAGGTTTCGAGGCTGCGACGCGTGGTGTCGAGCGCGCCATCGGGTGCGGCGCCGTCGCCTGCGGCTTGGCCAGCCTGGCGCCGCGACGATGGGTCGGATGTTGGCGTCGGTCGACTCGACACGAGCAGGACCGGCGCGTCTTCCGGCGCCAGCTTGGCCGGTTCGTTCTGGCGCAGCGGAATCGCCTCCGCGCGTCGCTCGTCGGCGGTGGGCACGATGGCCGGGATCATGCGGCCGGCAGGCGCTGAGGCGACTGGAAGCGGCAAGGTCATGTCAAGCCGCCGGGCGTCACCGCCCGCAGCGGCGGGTCGATCGCCGAGGCGCTTCGAGACTTCGTCGCCGTCCTTCTTGCTGGACAGCGCCCGGTTGATGGACACCCCGGACACCGCTACGAGGGATACCGCCAGCAGGACAACCGCGAAGATGCCTTTGCGCGAGACGTTGACGCCTTTGGACCGAACGACGCTCGGAATGCCGGCTTCGCCTTCGAGGGGCTCGATCACGTTTGCGGGATCGGATCCGTCCCGATCCGGTTCCCGCCGAGATTCGTTGGTACTCATCGTTGACCTCCATGAGCAGTGGCAAGTGGTGTGGGCGCGCTCCTGATCTGCCGATCTACGCCGGAGACCGTCGTGCCGTTGCCGGGAGGCACGCCATCCAGGTCGAACGCCTCGTTCCATACGCCGACGACGGCCGAACCCGCACGCAGCATCAGGCGCCGGCTGACCCGATCGGCCACAAGCAGATCACCTTCCATCCGCGCATTGACGACGGTCTCGGATCCATCGGGCAGCACATGGAAGACGGCAGGCACTTCCCGGTTGTTCGGGAACTTCAGGTACGTAAAGCGCCCGTCGTCGAACACGAGCGTGGGCACGATGTCTTCCGAGTGCTTGCCCTCGGCGATCGAGTATCTCGAATTGACGGGCTGGGGTGCAGCACTTAGTCGGTCCTTGATTAACTCCGCTGCCGAGAGCGGCGCTGGTGCGACGACCAGGGCCGCCGCCATCGACGCCCGTGGCGCAGCCGGCGGTGGAGGCGGCACCGCCGTCCTGACCGACAGTCGGTAGACCGGCTGGCGCGCATCCCGATCGGCCAGCACGACGAACCGGAACGAGTGCGTGCGCCGGTCGGTGACCACGGCTAGGTTGTTCGGTGCGCCGGCGGTGGTCTTCGGCTTGACGAAGAGGTGGCGCCCGCCGGGTTGCGCCGCGACACACCAGCTCGACTCCGGCTTGGCGCAATCGGCACCGAGGCCGGAGGCGACATCGGTGATCGCCTCGTCGGCGTCGAGCACGATGTCGGTGACGACCCCGCGTTTGACGAAGACGGTGACGACGGCTTGCGGGTCGTAGAACACCTCCCGCAGCCGGGGATCGGCGGTGTCCTGAGCGAAGGCCGGATCGATCAGAAGGCCGATAGACGCCGCAACCAGCCATGCGGCGGCGAACGTGAGCGTGTCTCTACGCATGGTCGCCTCACTGTTTCGCCGCCGCGCCGCTGGGTGCGGATGGCGAGGAGATCTCCGGATCGGATCGGTACGCGGTGACGACGAAGCCGAACGGGTTCTCGATCCGGTCCTTCTCCTTCGCGAGCACCTTCGGTTGGTACTCGTAGACGACGCTGGCGGCGTGCCGTGTCGTCACGTCAGGAATGTTCCGGTCGACCAGGTGCACGACTTTCTCGTAGGAGATCGAGGCGATGCCGCCGTTTCCGCGGCGACCGGAGGGCGCCAGGCGCACCCCGACCACGTTGATGCGCCATTCCTCGGTGTCCGCAAGCTTCTTCTGCAGGGCTTCTTGGCCCTCGAACGAACGGTTGTAGTCGGCGAAGACGGTCGGGATCGCCATGCGCGAGACCTGGTCGAAGTCGCGTTGCAGGAACCACCAGCTGTAGCCTTCGCGTGCGCGGATGAAGACGGCGAGGTTGTGCTTGTCGAGCGCTTCCATTGGCGGGATCGTTTCGGCACTCAGTCGCTGTTCGATCGTGGTCTCGCCGGTGGTCTTGTCGACCACGATCGGAATGCCGACAACCTGGTGCAGCGCGCCGTGCGCGAGGATCGCCAGCGCGCTGATGATCGCCACGAGGATGCCGATGCCACCGACGATCCAGCCGCGACGTTCGGAGCGCTGCAGCATCAGCGCGCGATCGAGTTCCCAACTGCGGTTGGTTTCGATGGCGTCATTCGAGTCGGCCAGCCGCTCAGAGCTGTGAGATGCAGCCGAGCCGGGATGTACCAGGGCATTCATGGTGCGTCGTCTCCGTCCGGTGGCTCAGTGCAAGTAGTCGGATATCTTGCCGGTGCGGTTCAGCATCTCGGCTTGGCGTTCGCGGTCGCGCGAGCGGGCGATGCGCTCCTCGCTGTCAGCCATCCCCGTCAGCATCTGGACCTGGGACATCTCGTGCTGGAGCATCGCGTTCTCGGCGCCGATGCGGGCCTGTATCTCGAGCACGGCTTTCTGGTCGCTGGTGCCGTTGATCTGGGTCATCAGCGACTTGATCTGGTCGAGTCGGCCGGACGCGGCTTTCATGGCGTCCTGCAGCAGGCCTTTTTGCTGATACGGCTGCGCGAGGATGGCCTGGCAGTCGGTGCGGGCCGCGCCGGCGCGATCCAGGCAGTTGTAGACCATCTGCGCGTCACGCAGCGTCTTGGAGGTGCTCGTGAGGCCGCCGTAGCCGCCCGTGCCGACGGCGTTGACGGCGTTGTAGGCGTTCGCGGGGACGTAGTTCTTCAGCGCTGCGCTGTCGAACGCGTTGCCCAGGTTGCGCACGCCATTGATGCTGGCAAGCTGGCTTTGCAGCGCTTGGATCTGCTCGACCTGGTTGGCGATCTTTGTGACGTCATTCAGGACCTGGGTGATGGTCTGAACGAGGTTCGCCACGTCGATGACCGGGATGCCCTGGGCTTGAATCGCCGGTGCGAATGAGGCGATCGGAACGGCAACAGAGAGGGCGATGGCGGCGAGACGAAAGCGTGGCTTCATGACGGGCTCCTTGGGGTGGGTTAGCTACGGCCGCGCAGCGCGGCCAATCGGTAGGCGGCGGTACGAACGCCGGTGTAGGCGCCGCGCGCGACTGCGCTGGCGCCGGGAGCCATGGTTCCGGCGAAGCGAGCGCCGGCGGAGGC
>LNAP01000423.1_pt1 | contig 66379 bp, 54 predicted proteins | sample 602601 | NCBI WGS metagenome assembly LNAP01 (sample SAMN02440304, study PRJNA202911) | soil metagenome | biome: Subtropical and temperate rainforests or woodlands; isolation source: soil samples (1 kg each in a 20% v/v slurry with milli Q water) were... ...
TCGGTCACCCTCACGCAGTTGCGCTTCACTTCGTTCGTCGTGATCAACTTACGGCGGGACTTACACCCGCAGGAATGCGCCCATGCTGGGCGCACCACATAAAAAACGCCTGCAAATGCAGGCGTTTTTTCTTGGATGGACCGTAATAGTCAGAACCGGTAACCGACACCAACACCAAACAAAATCGGATCAACACCCACCGAACTTACCTTGGCGCCCGTGGCTTTCAAGCTCACGTCACTGCTAATCCAGACTTTCTTTACATCCACATTCAAATACCATTGCCGGTTCAGTTTGTAATCAAACCCAAGCTGCACAGCACCGCCAATGCTATCGTCTTCAAGATCCAACTCACCCACCCCTGGCACATTCAGTTTCACCGAACTCAAACGCGTGTAATTAATGCCTGCACCCACGTAAGGACGAAACTGCGCATCGGGTAGGAAGTGATATTGCAAGGTCAAGGTGGGTGGCAAATGCTTGAAAGAACCGATATTCGTACCCATGAGGGTCACATCATGCTCTTGCGGGTAAGTCAGTATCAACTCGGCAGCAATGTTTTTAGTGAAAAAATAAGTGAAATCAATTTCAGGAATTACCCGATCTTCCACATGAATCGCATTACCCGGAACACCAAGCGCCGGGATCGCATCAGAATCGTTTGCCGGGTCTAAATTTACCGCTCGCACCCGCACCATAAACCGCCCTTCATCCAAGCTATTTTCCGCTTGGGCTGGACTCGCGCCCATCCCTAAAGTCGCCACCAAAGCACCGATAAGCGCACTAAAAGTTATTTCTTTTGTCATATCCTTCCCCTTATGAATAAAAGCCATACAAAGAGAATGGTTTTTTATCTAACAGCCTCCGCATTTGCCTTGATAAAAATCAAAAACAAAGCCCTTTCCTGATAGCGCCAAGCCCTCTCCTTTTGACCCAACATCCCGCTTTGCGCCGGACTAGTCGCTCGCTGGCCTTTCATCAAACCCGTAACCCAAAGCCACTACCCCCTGGCGTAATCGCGCCATCGCCTCAGGTACTTGGGCTGGCGCACCCCGCACACCCAGTTCAACATGTGGGCGTACTGTTTCCGATCCCAAAAATGGCAGGCTGAAAGTTGTCAAGCCAGGAAAATCCTTTTCCACTGCCAGCATGAGCGGAATCAACATGCTCTCGATGCCTCGCCACACCAAAATGGCATCATCTGCCGTCGGGTTGACATTGAAAAGATGGAGATATTGGGTATCCAAAACCCATTCAACCATAGGCCAGGCCATTTGCGGAAAGCCAGGAACAAAATAGTGCTCACCTAAAGAAAAACCGGCAATCCGATTAAAAGGATTCGGCACAATTTGGCTGCCCAGCGGAAATTTCGCCATATCAAGTGATTCAACGGTGAGCTCGCGATTCATCTCGACAAAGCGCGCACGGATTTCCTTTTCTGCTTCCGGGTGCAAAACCAAATCCACACCCGCTGCCGCCGCAGCGGCCTGACGCGTGTGATCATCAGGCGTGTTGCCAATGCCACCAAAGCTGAATACGATATCCTGGCTCGCCAAGGTACGCCGAAAGGTCTCAATCAAGCGCTGCCTGTCGTCGCCGATATACATTGCCCAATCCAAGGTCATGCCGCGCGCTGCCAGGATTTTCACCAATCGCGCAAAGTGCCCATCCATGCGCCTGCCGCGGGTGATCTCGTCACCAATGATCACCGCGCCTATCGTCCGCCTCTCTTTTGCTGCATGGGCCATCTGTGTCCGCTCCCCGGCTTATATTATTGTCCTGAATTTTCTTTTATACATTTTGCATACCTGGCACACGCCCACAAAGCAACACTTCCTGCGCTAAAGCCTGCCACTCCAAAGCATCCATCGTCTAGCGCTATCACCTGACAAATTGCGGCTGACTGAGGCTGCCGGCTAAAGAAAAGTATCCTTGTTCAGTAAAGGAGGCAGATTTCAACTCGACCAGAATACGGCCATCCGTGAGCTTATCGCCAATGACATCTACATCGCCTTGCGCACTGATACCACCGGCAAGCAGTGTCAATTTCCTCAGGTGAATGTTTCCCTTGTCATAAGTAAACTGCCCACTCAGGCTGTCATAATCCGTTTTGCCGCCACCACCCAAGCCTTGCAGCATCCGCCCCAGATCAATTCCCTGCAGCACGCCGCGCCCCACTAAAAACTCGCCCTGCGCTTGTGCCGCATTTGAAAGGCCCGATAAATCAGCAGCGTTCATTGCAAACGTGCCGCGGCCACTCAACTCACCCGCATCAGACAAAGCGGGCAACATCGTTTGGGTATCCAAGGCCTTGGCAGTTGCCTCGCCCGTGAGCGCCCATCCTGAGCCCCACGCCAATTTGGCCTTGCCATCAACATAGCCACCGAAGGTTTGTGCCGAGAAAGCACTGACAGCAAAAGCATTGGGCAACAGCAGCCCCGTAGCGGAAAAACGCTTCAGGACCAATTTATTTGCGTCAGCATCCCGGTGTGAATCTACTTCATCCTTGCCCATGAACTGCAAGGGCCACTTAAAACCTGCCGCAGCAAGCGTCACCTGCGCGCCCTGCTTTTTAGCCACAAGTTCTGCTTTAAACTCCTGCCCTGGGGCGTTGAGCATAAGCTTTTGCCAATGACCGGCATCATCCACTAATGCCTCCGCATTGAAAACCGGCATAGCAACGCCGGGGATATTCACAGTAATCTTTTGTGCCTCCATCCGCTTTATGCCTAATGGATTAGGGCGCTTGCTCCCTGCATTTTCCTTTGCGATGCTTGCCAATAACCAAGCCACGCCCTCTGCATTCAAAATAGCTGAATCAGCCTCTATCGCCTTGAGCGGCACATCCCCGCCAAATAAGGCAGTTAACGGCACCTGTGCATCGACCTGCGCAATACGGATCTGGCCCTGGTTGCCGATCGCTACTTGATGCAAGTGCCAACGGGGCGACGGGAACAAGGAAAAATTCAAGCGTCCGGCTTTGACAGGTTGGCCGAATTGCGCAGTGGCGGTTTTTTCCAACGTCGCCAACTGATGATCAAATGAGACAAAAGGCAAGATTGCCACGCATAAAACCAACAGCGCAAGAACAACACCTAGGAGTTTTTGTGATGCTTTGATTTTTGCGCGCCGAACGCTTGCTGCCGGCGCCGCCGCAATAGACCCCTTACGTGCTGCGCCATCTGCAGCCGATGTTTTATCTGACAGCGCCACAGGCAAAACCGCATGAGGCGATTGAGCCTCGCGACTTAACTGCAAGCCTGCCGCGGCAGGGACAGTGGGCGCACTGTCCGGTGAATCTTGAAGGGCATGGCCAGTTAACAGGTCTTCCTCAGCCATGCCTACCTGTGCATAAGTCCTTGCACCCTGGAAATGAGCCGTCTCATGGCGCGTATGCAATGTCGCTGCGCGCCGAATGTCTTTTTCTATCTGCTGACGCAAGGCAGTTTCGGCAATTTTTTTTGATGCCGCATCCGCCGCATACAAAAGTGATTCAAGCAAGGCATCTTCGCCGGGTGCGTCTGGCGGAACATTTCCTGGCTGATCTTTGGCTGAGGGCATATTGGCCATTTCAAGCACCCCAGACACATCAGAAACCTCAGGCGCGGCCTGGCTATCCGGCGCTAACTCGTTTTGCTTGTATTTAACCTCTACCTCGCGCTGCCAGGCTGCCGTAATTTTTCGCGCCTGCTCATCCGCAAGCTTTTTTTGCATGGCCGCTTCATTTTCCTGATGTCCACGCAATTTTGCTTCAATGGATTCACGCAGGGAAAAATCAGAACCCGGCGGCAAAGATGCCGTTAAAGCTTTTGCAGCTGAGTCTTTATCGGGGAAAGACAACTCAATCGAAATCTCCCCATCGGCCAGAACGTCATAGGATTTACGCACGTAATCTTTTTCAGTCAAGGTCTCAATAACATGTTGTAGCGAGGCGGCAGAATGCTTAGGCAGTTTTTTTAACAAGTCTTGAAAACTCAGGCGTCCATCCACAGCCTCAAATACTTCAGCAAGCTCCTGCGACAAATCACTTGCCTTGCCTTTAACTACAGCGCGCAAGCCACGTGCTGTTTTGACGTAAATGGTCTGGCTATCCATAGGACTGGTTTTTCATCAAAAAATTTACGGCATCAGAATCATTGGAATACAGCAGAGTGCAAAATCCCATGCAACCCATTTTAAGACCCCACTAACATCAAGCAGCCCTGTCTTACGCTGAAGCGCTAAAACAGCCCCTCCACCCGGTTCATCTTATCAGCATGGCACTTTGTGCGTGTCAAATAACCACCCGGGGACTTACAGCATCACACCCTGCTGCTGGCGCTGCTCGCGCAGCGAAGCCAACCCCAGATGGACAAACACCAATGCCGTGAAGACTGGCACGGCCAACTGCACAACCGGCACATGCGCCAAGAGCGCACAGCCCGTACCGGCGAGATAAAACCAGGGTTTTTTCGCCCGCACCAAATGGGACAATTCTGCCGCCGTAGCATGCTCCACCAAAGCATCGACGCGAAATGTGCGCTGATTAAGCCAGGCCGTCCAAAATAAGGGCAAGACCAGGATCACCCCAGGGATCAGCAGCAAGGACAAAGACAACAAGCCCCCCACTAAAAACACCCCCCCCGCAACCAGCGTGTTAGTCAAACTGCGAGCAAAGGCATGTTGGCCATGACGAACCAAATCAGGATAATTGCGTGCAGCCACATAATTGATCAAATACGGCAGCACCACCAAGGCGACAAGCAGGATCGTAGTGAGATAAATCAGCGTGGCAAAGGAGGCCAATAAAAGGAATACGGCAGCCCAATGCGCCACCCATTCCCAGCCTGACCAAGGCAACTGCGGGACAATTTGTGTCATCAACGATAACCCGTGCGCCCAAATCAAAAAGCCGACCACGCCCCAAAATGCAGCAGCCAGCACGGGTGGCCAGATCAAGTGCCACAAAATATCGCCACGCATCATGTCACGCAGCGCGTGGGTAAACGCAGCAAAAAGCTCATGCATACACAATTCCCTCATGGGCAAAAACTGCAATACAACCGATCAAAATACCTTGTCCAGGACCCAGACTCAAGATCCAACTGAGTATCCAATTTAGCCTCGAACTCAGGCTTAGTGCATTCTCGCATCCCACATCTTTTGCAGACGTTTAACCGACACAGGGGACGGCGTGCGCAACTCCTGCGCAAACAGCGCCACGCGCAATTCTTCCAGCAACCAGCGATATTCTTCCATAAACGGATCCGGCGCATGGCTATCCGCGGCCTGTCCCGATTTTTGCAAGGTATGGTACTCACGCGCCCAAGGCTTGCCCAGCGCTTGCCATTCTGCCAGCTGACGCATCTCCCTGCCCGGGTCGCTGCGCGCCTTGTCCAGGCGCAGCGTGGCTGCTTTGAGATAGCGCGGATAATGCTGCAACCGCTCATAAGCGACATCGACAATAAAGTTTTTATGCAGCAAGGCCACCCATTGTGCCGTGATATCCGCGTAAGTTGCCGGGAAAGTCTTTTGTACTGCGGCGAGTTTTTTTTGCAAGACGACGTAGTCACCCACGATGGTCGCGATCAAGCGCGCCACCTCTTGCGCAACGAGCAAAATGCGCCCGCGCGCAGCGTCACGCCGTGTCACGAACGCCGACTTTTCCAGTGGCAAAGGCGCCATCATGCAACTGCGCACCAATGTCGCTGCCACCAGTTGCGACTTGAGTTCCTTTTCCGTGCCCAGCGGGATGAACTGCAAGGCCATGTCGCGCAGGCCGGATAACTTTTCAATCGCCTTCACCTGCGTCGCCAGCTGCAGGGCAAACAACCGCAACAAACCACGATGATGCGCCACTTGCGCTTTTTCCTGCGTATCAAACACTGTCAAGCGCACGCCCTCATCCGCATCGACCAGTGCCGGGAAACCCACCACCTGCCGCCCTTTGATATTTACCTCAAGCAACTCCGGCAAGGTGCCAAAATCCCAATCGGTGTATAGCACCGTGTCATCTGCAGGCGGCGCAGCCTTGGCATTGATGCTGATACGCATGCGGTTGCTGTCCATGGTTTCTGCAGCATCCTTTTCTTTTGCCGCTGCTTTTGTCACCTGCTCAACGCCTTTTTCAACCGATGACGCAGCAGCACGCTTCAATTCTGCCTTTTCAGCCGCCACGCTAATTGCGGTGGCATTGTTCTGCCAAACCTGCGCCACGCGGTCGCGATACTCAGCACGCAGTTCAGTCAACTGCCGGGATATGGCTAACGTACCGCCATGTTCATTCAACAGGCGAAAGTTCATGAATAAATGCGGCCGCAACTCGCCCAGACGAAAAGCATCGAGTGGCAGCTTCATGGCCAGTTTTTCTTCTACGGCTTGCGTCAAGGCACGCACCAGCGGCAACTCGGGCGAGGCTTCTGACGTGTTCGCCGCATCACAAAACTGATCGGCAAACACATCCAACGGCTGTAAGCGATGGCGATATTTTTGCGGCAGGGTTTTCAAGAGTGCCAGCACTTTTTCCTTTAACAACCCGGGCACCAGCCACTCGCAGCGCTGGGCAGAGAGCTGATTTAACGCCACCAAGGGCAAGTCCAGCGTCACGCCATCATCCGCTGCGCCGGGTTCGTGGTGATAATGCAGGGCGAATGCTTGCCCCAACTGCACAAGATACGGCGGAAAAGCCGCCGTGGTAATGCCCGCCGCCTCATGCCGCATCAATTGTTCTTTTTCCAGAAACAACAGTTTCGGGTTGATGGCTTCCGCCTCGCGCCGCCAGCGATCAAATGCCGCCAGCGTGGTGATGCCCTCAGCAATCGTGGCGTCATAAAAAGCATAGATCAACTCGTCATCCACCAGCACATCCGGCCGCCGCGATTTGTGCTCCAGCTTTTCTATTTCCGCCATCAGCCGCGCGTTATGCTGAAAAAAGCGCCATTTCTTGATCCAGTCCTCGCCAATTTCACCTTCCACCAGCCCCGAGCGGATCAATATCTCGCGCGAGAGTTTTTCGTCCAGCGGCCCGTAATGCACGCGCCGCCGCGCATGCAGCAACAAGCCGTGCAGCGTCACGCGCTCCCACGCAACCACTTGGCCGGGGCCCTTTTCCCAGTGCGGGTCATACATATGACTGCGCAATAAATGACCGCCCACCTGCTCCAGCCATTCCGGCTCGATGCGCGCCACGCAACGCGCGAACAGGCGGGAAGTTTCCACCAGCTCGGCCGCCACAATCCAGCGCCCGGCCTTTTTAGCCAGGCTGGAACCCGGATGGATGAAAAACTTGATGCCGCGCGCGCCAAGATAATGGGCGTCCTCTTCGCTCTTCAAGCCGATAGACCCAAGCAAACCGCTGAGCAGCGCCTTGTGGATGGCGGCATAAGCGTTGGCGCTATCACGTGGCACATCCAAACGCGGCGCAACAGGCGCGATAGTCTCCTGCACCGCCGTCAGAAAAGTGGGCTTGCTACGCGGCGTATCGCCAGCGCCGACCTTTTGCTCGTTGCCAGCGGCAACTGGATACACACTGGAAATTTGCCAGCCATGCTCATGGCATAGCGTCAGCAATTGCGCATGCACGTCGCGCCATTCGCGCATGCGCAGCCAGGAAAGAAAATTCTGCCGGCACCACTGGCGTTGCTTGTTGCTCGATTCATGCCGCCAAACGGTATCCGCCGCCTGCCAGAGTTTGAGATAGGCAAGGAACTCGGACTTTTCATCCTTCCATTTCGCATGCGCCTGATCGGCAGACCCGGCCTGCTCCTGCGGCCGGTCACGCGGGTCTTGCACAGACAAGGCGGCGGCGATGATCAGCATTTCGTGCAAACAACCTTGCTCTCGTGCGGCAATGATCATGCGGCCGATTTTGGGGTCTAAAGGCAGTTTCGCCAGCTCAGTGCCGGCCTTGGTTAGCTCCTTCGTTGTCTCGTTAATCGCACCGAGCTCGGCGAGCAACTGGTAGCCGTCGGTAATCATGCGCGGCGCGGGCGCCTCCAGAAAAGGAAAATTCTCCACATCGCCCAAGTGCAGCGACTTCATGCGCAAAATCACCCCGGCCAGGCTGGAGCGCAGAATTTCCGGCTCGGTGTAAGCGGCGCGCTTGTTGAAATCATCCTCGGCATACAGGCGAAAACAAATGCCGGCGGAAACCCGGCCGCAACGCCCGGCGCGCTGATTAGCCGCTGCGCGGGCAATCGGCTCGACCTGCAACTGCTCAATCTTGTTGCGATGCGAGTAACGCTTGACGCGCGCCAGCCCCGTATCAATCACATACCGTATCCCCGGCACGGTAAGCGAGGTTTCGGCCACATTGGTGGCCAACACCACGCGGCGGCCTTGATGCCCGGAAAACACCCGCGCCTGCTCCGCCGCCGACTGGCGCGCAAACAGTGGCAGAATTTCCAGCCCCGGCGCCATGCTGGAAAATGCGTGTTTGCGCAGCGCTTCCGCCGCTTCGCGAATCTCGCGCTCGCCCGGCAGGAAAACCAGCACATCGCCCGGCCCTGCGCGGTGCGCTTCGCTCACCGCATCAACAATCGCCTCGTTGATGTCTCGATCCGATGCGCCCTTGCCGCCTGAAGCCTGGCTGGCGACTGAAGCCTCAGCCCACGGCCGATAGCGCGTCTCGATCGAATACAGCCGCCCGGAAACTTCAATCACCGGCGCGCCTTTGCCGTTGCTCGCAAAATGCTGGCTGAAGCGCTCGGCATCCAGCGTGGCGGATGTCACGATCACTTTCAGATCGGGCCGCCTGGGCAACAACTGCTTCAAGTAACCCAGCATGAAGTCAATGTTCAAACTGCGCTCGTGCGCCTCATCAATAATCAGGGTGTCGTATTGCCGCAACAAGGGGTCGGTTTGCGTCTCGGCCAGCAAAATGCCGTCAGTCATCAGCTTGATATAAGTCTCGGGCGTGACGCGATCGGTGAAGCGAATCTTGAAGCCAACATGGCGCCCAAGCTCGGTCTTCAATTCCTGCGCAATGCGCGTCGCCGTGGCGCGTGCAGCGATGCGGCGCGGCTGGGTGTGGCCGATCAGCCCGGTCAGGCCACGGCCAATTTCCAGGCAGATTTTGGGCAGCTGCGTGGTCTTGCCCGAACCGGTTTCGCCACACACCACAATGACTTGATTTTGGGCAATCGCCCGGGCAATTTCTTCCCGCCGCAGGGTGACAGGCAGCGCCTCGTCATAAATAATCGGCGGCCGTGCAGCGCGGCGCACATCAGGATCAAACTTCATTGCGACAATTTATTGATAGTCAAAATTCCCAAGCCCGTCATGACGAGTGAGCCAAACAAATGCAGCGATGCCACGCCCGCCGCCCAGCCATATTCAGCCCGCTGGATCAACGCCACGACTTCTGCCGAGAAGGTGGAAAAAGTCGTCAACGCACCCAGCACGCCGGTAATGAAGAACAAACGCAATTCAGGGGAAATATCCGCATTCAGGTGAAACACCGTGACCGCCGCGCCCACCAGATAACCGCCCAGCAGATTCGCCGCCAGCGTGCCCAGCGGCAGCGTGGGGAACAGCGGATTCAACCACAGACCCAACACCCAGCGCAACCACGCGCCCAGCATGGCGCCAAAGCCAATCGCAAAAAGACTCGTCAAATTCATCGGTCGCATTTTACGCCTGCCGGTGGAGACCTCTCTTTTGTTTGCCTGCCCCATGCCAACGCCTGACTTTGATAGCCCCCCCCGCCAGGGCAGATGACAAAAAAGAATTGTGTCTTTGCCTTGCCCGATCATGAGTAAAATTGTCAGTTGACTCAAACACCCTTCTCCGCATCTACCATGCACAGCTTCAAAGACCAGGTATCCAGTCTGCTCCGGCGCATCTTTCCCAACCTGTTCACCCCACCGCTGACCACCTCGCCGAAAGCCGACCTGCATGGCGCGGTTACGGGCACGCTGGCGTCAATCACCCAGACCCTGGCCTACGGCCTCATTATTGGCGGCGCCCTGGGCAGTTCGCTGAACGGTGCAGGCATGCTCATCGCACTTTACAGCTCGGTGCTGATTGGCTTGAGTGCAACCCTGCTGGGCGGATGCCCTTATCTGGTCGCCGGCCCCAGGGCTTCTGCCCTGTTGGTGTTTGCCGCCCTGATCAGCCACCTTTCCCACGCTGCCGCGTTTGCCCATTTATCCGAGCCGGGCCTGCTGGCGCTGATGCTTGCCTGCACAGCGGTTCTTGGTTCCGGCCTGGTGCAAATACTGTTCGGTTGCCTGCGCATGGGACAGATTGCCAACTACGTTCCCCTGCCTGTCATGGCAGGGTTTCTCAATGGCTCCGCCCTGCTCATCATCCTGAGTCAAGTCTGGCCAGCCACCGGAATGCACCCGCAGAGTTCTATTGCGGATTTTTTTCGTCATCTGAATGACATCAAACCGGCTACCGTGCTGCTTGCCCTGGCGACCGCCACCGCGGTCCTGGGGCTGCCCCGCCTGACCAGGCGGGTTCCCGCGGCATTGCTGGCCTTCCTTGCGGGCACACTGATTTTCCATTTGCTTTCCGCCTTCGGCTACGGGAATGCACTGGGCGGCACCCTGCCGCCACCCCCGGATCATTTCCCGTTCGGCTTTATCGGCAAGGACGCATTCCAGCTTTTGACGGGACCTTACCGCAATGAACTGCTACCGCCCATTTTGGCGGCAGCAGTTTCCATGGCCATCCTCTCCAGCCTGGACACCTTGCTATCCACCACAGCCGCAGATGCGCTGACCCATCACCGCTCAAATTCCAACAGGCAACTGATCGCTGAAGGCTTGGGAAACGCCATTGCAGGCCTGTTTTCGATGGCCCCGGGGTCCAGCGGCATAGCGCGCACGCAGGCAGCGCTGAGCGGCGGCATGGTGAGCGCCGCCGCGCCGATTGGCATTGCGCTCATTACCCTGATCCTCACGATGATGCTCAGCCCGCTGATCGGCTGGCTTTCCCAAGCGGTCATGGCTGGTTTGCTGATTGCCATTGGTTTTGAATTAATCGATACATGGTCGCTGAGACGAATTCGCCGGCTCCTGAGCCAACGTACCGGACCCAGTGCAGCCCGGGGTGATTTGTTGATCGTTGCCGTTGTCGTCATGACCGCACTGTTGCTTAACCTGACAACTGCCGTCTATCTGGGTGTAGCCCTTGCGCTCATCACCTTTGTTATACAGATGGCGCATAGTCCCGTAAGGCGCTGCTATCGGGCCAGCGCGCTCATTCCCTTGATCGACGGGAACCCCGCGCGCAGCGACTTTATCCAGACCCACGGTAAAAAAATCGCGGTCATCGAGACTGAAGGCGCCCTGTTCTTCGGCTCGGTCCGGGAATTGGAAAATCAGGTCGCGGAGTTGATGAGTGACAACGTTGTCCACGTGGTGCTGGACTTGAAGCGTATCAAGCATATCGACTCCACCGGAGCCCATGCGCTGGAAAGGATGAGCGCAAAATTGAACCAGCAGGGCGGCCTGCTGGTCATCAGCCATGTTGACCGTGAAAGACGGCAGTCCCAAGCAACATTCACCGGCCAGGACAAGCGCCGCAACTCAATCGCACGCAACAACTGGCTCCAGCTCAATTACCTTGAAACCGTCGCTGCCATTGGTGAAGATTATTTCGTCGGGGATAACGATGCGGCGGTCGCATTATGCGAAAAACATCTTTCCCGACCTGCTGGCCCGTTGCCAATGGATTTGCGCGCCGCGTATTTATCCATCTGGACGCTTGACCGCTCCAGGCTGCGCCAGTTGCGCCATTTCTGGGCACGCGTTTCCTTTGCCAAGGATGATTTGATCTTTGCCCAGGGCAGTTCGACTGATGGGGCATTTTTTCTCCTGTCAGGCCGCGTGGATGTACTGATCGATATCCCCGGTACAGAACGAAAACGCAAAATTCAGTCTTTGACCGCGGGGTCGATATTCGGGGAAATGGCTCTCCTCGACCAAAGCCCCCGTTCCGCCACCGTGGTGGCAAGTGAACTTACGGAATGCTACTGGATCAGCGCGACGAATTTTGAGCGCATAAAAAAAGAACATCCTGAAGCCGCTTTTTGGCTTCTCACCAATACCGCCATGATCTTCGCCAGACGCCTGCGCGCGTTGACCAACATGCTGGCCGAGATGGACGCTTGATAACAGCATGCGCCGCAACAGCATCTGCCCGGTGCCAAGAAAGACTTGGCCGACCTATCGCGGATAAGTTGAGTCTGCCAGTAGAATCAGGTTTTTGCACCTTCCTTGCCTGCTGTCATGTCTGAAACCGAAAAACCTTCCAACTTCATCCGCCACATCATTGAGGCTGATCTGGCCACCGGAAAATATGCCCCGCGCACCTGGAGCGGCCAGCCGGGCCCTGCCACGCAGCAAAAACTCGGCGCGGGCGACACGGCGAAAATCCGCACCCGCTTTCCGCCAGAGCCCAATGGCTACCTGCATTTCGGCCACGCCAAATCCATCTGCCTGAATTTTGGTTTAGCGCAAGATTACGGCGGCGCCTGCCACTTGCGCTTTGACGACACCAACCCGGAAAAAGAAGAGCAGGAATATGCCGATTCGATTATCGACGCGGTGCACTGGCTGGGCTTTGACTGGCATTTTGGCGAAGAAAACAATCTTTACCAAGCCTCGAATTATTTCCAGTGGATGGTTGAGTTCGCCGAAAAGCTGATCGAAGCAGGCCATGCCTATGTCGATTCGCAATCAGCGGAAGACATGCGGGTGAACCGTGGCACGCTCACCGAAGCCGGCAAAAACTCCCCCTGCCGCAGCCGCACGCCCGCCGAAAACCTGGCCCTGTTCCGCGCCATGCGCGCCGGTGAATTCGCCGATGGCGCCCATGTGCTGCGCGCCAAGGTAGACATGGCCTCGCCCAACATCAACCTGCGCGACCCGGCCATCTACCGCATCCGCCACGCCACGCACCACAACACGGGCGATGCCTGGTGCATCTATCCGATGTACACCTACGCCCACCCGATCGAGGATGCGCTGGAAAACATCACCCATTCCATCTGCACGCTGGAGTTCGAAGACCAGCGCCCGTTTTACGACTGGCTGCTCACGCGCCTGGCCGAACTCGGCTGCGTGAATACGCCGCTGCCGCAACAAATCGAATTCTCGCGCCTGAATCTTTCCTACGTCGTGCTCTCCAAGCGCAAGCTGATTCAGCTGGTGGAAGAAAAACACGTCAGCGGCTGGGACGACCCGCGCCTGCCCACGCTGGTTGGCGCGCGCCGGCGCGGCTACACGCCGGAAGGGTTTCGCCAGTTTGCCGAAATGATCGGCGTGACCAAGTCCGACTCGTGGATCGACTTTAGCGTGTTCGAAGAATGCCAGCGCCAGCAGTTGAACGACATCGCGCCGCGCCGCATCGCCGTGCTTGATCCCGTCAGGCTCATCATCGACAACTACCCGGCAGGGCAAGAGGAAATTTGCCAGGCGCCCAACCACCCGCAAAAGCCCGAGTGGGGCAAACGCCCGATACCTTTCTCCAAAGAACTCTGGATAGAACGCGAAGACTTCATGGAAACGCCCAGCAAAGGCTATTTCCGCCTGTTCCCCGGCAACACCGTGCGCCTGCGCTATGGTTTTGTCGTCAAGTGCCTCGGCTGCGATAAAGATGCCCATGGCAACATCCTGGCCGTGCATGCCGAATACCTGCCCGATTCAAAATCCGGCACGCCCGGGTCAGACAGTTACAAGGTCAAAGGCAATATTCACTGGGTGTCTGCCGCGCATGCTTATACAGCCCGGGTACGCCTGTACGACCGCTTGTTTGCCTCACCCGCACCTGGCGCGGGCGATCAGGACTTTATCGCTGATTTGAATCCGGATTCACTCGCCGTGATTGCTGCCCAACTGGAACCCGCGCTCAAGGACGCCCAAGCTGAAGATCGCTTCCAATTCGAGCGTCACGGGTATTTTGTCGCCGATCGCAAGGATTCAACCCCTGGCGCACCGATTTTCAATCGCACGGTCACGCTGAAAGAATCCTGGCAGACAGCGCAGAAAAAGTAACACCGTTCTCAAAAAGTCGGCGCTGGCGAGACGGCGGCCGACGGATAGCGGAGAGACAAATGACCAATGGCGCGAATGTTCCGCGCCAACAAAACAGAGCAACAAAACAGGGGACCACGGTTTATTTCATCTGCCAAACAATTGCCCGACTCAGGTTCTACCGTCCGACGCGGCCGCCCCGAAACCGGGGGGGCTGTTGCTCCCCTATTGTTGCTCTAAACGCTCAAAATGTACGTTCTACACGAACAATTATGACCATATCTGGTTTCCTATCTACCTTAGCCAAATCCGCAGGTAAATCTTTAAGCTTGTCATTCCAGTGGCCAACATAACGGACCTCTTTAAACGTAGCATTGAAGTATTGTTTTAAGGAACCTGTGAATGAATCACCAACAACCCAAACGTACTTAGATGAGAGTGGGTTTTGATTAGACACAACTTTAGCAGACCCGAACGATGTTTTTTGTTCATCTGGAATGTCGCTTTCAGTCCACATCAGCTTATCTTTCCAAATAACGTCCCAATTATCCTCTGCGTGTAGTGGGAAATCTTTTAATTTAGAGATGTTGATAAGATCCCCACTATGGATAGCACCTTGTTTAAATTCAACTTGAGGAATAGGCAAGCCAAGAAGATTAGCGAAACCTGAATAGGCCAAAAAAGCACCTTTGTTATTCCAATGTGTGTCAGTCATCCAATAAAGAATTCCCTCAGACTTTTTTGCATTAAGGAAATCATCTGTTGGGTTATAAACAGTAAGATTAGGCACCTTTTTTAGCTTATCCAAAAAGAAGTTGCTGTACTTTTTAGTAGATGGGTGAAGTTCTTCTGGAAGATATTCCGAATAGATATTTGATTTATCTGGACCAACAATCAAAACAACTTTTGTATTGGATTTGGCACTTACTTCAGCAATTTTTGAAAAAACTTCCTTGGTGGCTTCAGTTTCGTCATCGCTCGGAACAATAGCAAGTTTAAGTTTAGCAACTGTATTATTGTACGCATTACCTAAAAATAACCAATCTTGCTTTCCTTTATACCAAGATAATGAAGAGCCAAATGCGTGCTCAAAACCTCTCCTCTTAATTGCTAATTGTTCATATCCGTGTGATTGAGAAAAATCAACTTTACTGACAAATAAACCAGAAATCCCAATTACAAAAACAATACCGCAAAGCGTAGCAAGCTTTAAAACAGTTCTTTTTTTTCCAAGGCGAATCGGTTTTTCAATGAATCTTGCTGTAAGCCAAGCAAGCAAAATAGAGAGAACAACAGCCGCTATGCGTATGTTACGACTTGGCACTTCACTTTCAACAATACGAGCAAAGGACAGCAAAGGCCAGTGCCACAAGTACAGCGGAAAGCTGATTAAGCCAAACCAAACAGCAATCTTATTTGACAGGATTGTGCGATTAACCCAAGCTTTAGAACCTGCTGTGATAATTAGCACAGCACCTAAAACTGGCACTAATGCCCACTTGCCAGGAAAACTTAATTCCTTATTGATTCGCCAAAATCCGTATGCCAACAAGAATAAGCCAACAAACGAAAGAACGTTGGCTAGCGTCTTGCCATCGCCCTCTTGTTTTTCGTTATAAACAATACGAGAAAGCAAAACCTCAATCTTAATTTTAATATTTGAGAAAGCATCCTTCTTGTATAGCGTAACCCAAGCTAACAAACTACCACTTAGCAACTCCCAAAATCTTGATTGTGGAGAGTAAAAGGTGGCAACCATATCTTGCTTAACACCCTTAACATTCAGAACAAAAGTAGCGATAGCAACAATAATCGTGATTGTTAGTAGATTAAATTTTCGTTTCCAAGCAAACCATAACAATAGCGGCCATATGATATAAAATTGCTCTTCGATACCCAAGCTCCATAAATGTAACAACGGCTTAGTTTCAGCAGAGTTATCAAAGTAACCAGCTTCATTCCACAAGACTAGGTTAGAAACAAAACCAGCACCTGCGGCAATGTGTTTGCCTAATTGATTTAACTCGTCAGCTAAAAGAAAAAACCAACCAAAAGCAAAACAAGCAATCAATACAAGAATAAGTGCTGGAAAAATACGCTTAATACGCCGAGTATAAAATTCAGAAAAACTGAAAGTCCCTCTATCTAAATTCTCAAAGATAATTGTAGATATGAGATAGCCAGAAATTACGAAAAAAACATCTACACCAATAAAACCACCTTTTACCCAACTTGGGAATGCGTGAAACGCGACGACAGCTAACACCGCTACAGCACGTAAGCCGTCAATGTCTGGGCGATACTTTGGGTGAGATAAATGTGATTGCTGTACTGTCATTGCGCTCTATCTGCTAGCCTGTCATCTCTACAGCAATAACTGAGGGGGCTTGCCTGAAGTGGAAAAGTGATTAGAACAAATGTCCCTATAGAAATTATACGTTTTTAACACCCATCCAACATGAAGAACGCTTTCAGTTTGAACGCCATGGCTATTTTGTCGCCGACCGCATTGATTCAAAACCAGGTGCGCCAGTCTTCAACCGGAGCAACAAAACAGGGGACCACGGTTTATTTCATCTGCCAAACAATTGCCCGACTCAGGTTCTACCGTCCGGCGCGGCCGCCCCGAAACCGGGGGGCTGTTGCTCCCCTATTGTTCGTTGACGTCCTCCCGCAGGCCCCATGCCTTGTCGTTTTTCATCATCTCCGGCCGGGTAGCCCGCCGCCTTGTTTTTTGTCGGCATGCGCCGGCGCTTTAATTAACGCACAATCGAAAAGCCGACACGCAATTGCTTGCTGCGCTGCACATTGTAATCAAGCAGGTTTTCGCCATAACCGGAGAAAAGCTGAAAGGTCAGGAAACCACCCGTGCGAGTAAACACCGGCGTGCGGAACGGCACGGAAACATCGAGCTGCACCGAGCCGCGGTTCGCCGTACCACGCCGTAGTTGCGAATTCAGCAGCCAGCCATCTTCATAACCATAGCGCAAAGCCCAATCAACGTAACCGCGATAACGCTGGATGTCCGGGTTGTCCTTCTTGTCCACATAGCCATAGAATTTAGGCGCGAAAGTGAGCGCACTGCCATTGGAAAATTCCTTACGCCAGATCGGACGCACGAAGAGCATGTCGACACTGCGCGAATCGACACCCGACTTACCATTCGACTCATGCTCATAGCCTGTGCGCAGCAAGCTGGGAATCAGCCCCTTTCCGCCGGGCTCCGTTTGCCAGAAAAGGCTCGGACGGTAACTCGTATCGTGAAACGGCTTGGACTCAGCGTCCAAGTCCCAGGTCGAGGTCTGTGTGTAGGCTAAATACACCTGGGAAAGCAGCGGCGCCCACTGCGCCAGATAACTTTGAGGATCAAGGATGCGATATTTCAAACTCAACTGAAAGCGCGCATTGACGCCCCCCCGGTTACCGACGACAAAATACATCGGCTCGTGTGGTGAAAGCACGGAAGTGTCCATCACCGCTGGCCGCAATATTGCTGTCGAGGCGACAGCAACTTCCGCTGATGCCGACTGTGCCACGCTTGACGAAGGCGCAGAAGCTGGCGACGTGGCCGATGGACTGGCGATAACCAGCGCCAGCCTGTTGGAAGTTCCAGGCGACCCAGTGGTAGTGCGCAAGCTTTGCGCTGGTGCTGACAACTCGGCGCGCACCATGCCTGACAAACCCTGCGGAACGGTACCGTGATAAGTGCGGCGCGTCGTATCGCCGGTTTTATCGCCTGTCTCTGCTACGGTCAGCTTCAAGCTGACCTCCTGCGGTGCACCCGACTGCGTCAACCGCAGAGTGAGCGTAGTCGGCCAGTCAGCCAACGTGACCGGCTTGACCACCTCCAGCAGCAAGGGTTCACCCGCCTGTGCGGTTTCGTCACCTGTGGCGATCAGCCAGTCTGGTCCTGCCGCAGCAGGCAATGCCCACGGCAATAGCGCGGCCAACAAGAGCCATCGGCAGATGAAGAAAAGATAATTTGACATGGGATGTCGCAGAGAAACCAGCGGGGCTACGCACGGAGTGCGCGGCAAGTATAGCCCGCAGTACCCTGTGGCTGTGCCCCATGGCCATTCATTCCTCAAACATCATGCGACCAATGCTCTTGGCGGCAGCACGGATGTTGCCACGTTGCGTATAAAAAGCCACATGCCCATCCACGCCTGCATCGGGTGACAATGCAATGCCCCAAAGTGGCGCAATTTCCTGTGGCAATAAAGAGTAGCGAATATCACCGATGCGCTGGCGGTCATTGGGGTCAAGGGCCAGATAGCCGTTCGAGGTCAGACTAAAGCGCGTGATGTCGCGCGCCTGTTGCGAAGCGGGGTCCAGCCACGGAAAATCGCGTTTGACATCAAGCTTCTCAACGCTATTGCCTGGCCAGGCACGCGACTTGAAAAACCCGGGTTTAACAGCATCCACATAAAACCTTGCGTCAGTTTCGTACATTGTTTTCCATACCGCCAGATTGACAAAACCAGGCTTGACACTCATCCGTAACACCTGATGCCCCCGCGCCCGGGCCAGCTCAAGGCCCACGGCCTGGGCGCGCTGATGCTGCACATAGCCAATGGCAAGATAAATCACGCCCCAAAGCAAGGCCCATGTCACGTAACGCCTGGTCTTGGTCACTGCTGCACAAATCACCAGCGCAAGCAACGGCAAGGTGAACATCGGATCTATGACCGAGATAATGCTCAAGGCATAAGGCTGATGACTCAGCGGCCACAACAGTTTTGTACCATACGCGGTACACCAGTCCAGCAGCCCGTGCGTGGCATAACCGATAACGCACCACAGCAGGATTTGCCGGTAGCCCAACTGCCAGCGTTTACCCAGCAAGGGGTAAAGCAACAAACTGCACAGCAGCCCGCCGAACGGGATAAAGAACAGCGAATGGGTGAACTGGCGATGAAACTCAAGCGTTAGCAGCGGGTCGGTGGACGAGCGGATCAATACATCCAGGTCGGGCGCCATGCCTGCCATGGCGCCAATGGCGGCGGCCTTGGCCATGGCAGGTCCGGGGCCACGCGTTTGGGCAAACACGGCGCCCAGAACGCCTTGCGAAACGGGATCCAATGAGAGCTTCTTCCTATAGAAAATAAGTGATGGCGACAGGCAAACGCAAAGGCGCAGCAAAGAAAGAAAGCGCTCTGCGGGACCATGCCGCAAGTATACCCAAGGGATGCCAATCGCTTGACACTGGCTCGACTCACAGCTGATTGATCAGCGTTTGACCGCTTCCAGCAGCACGCTATCAATGTCAAATGAATAGTCGCCGGCCACATTGAAATAACGCCGCACTTCGGCCGGCGCGCCACGCCACAACGATTGAATCGCCGCGATGTGTTCCGGCGATGTACGCATGCGCGCCACCCAGGAAGAAAATTCCAGGTGCAGCTTCCAGCTTTTGCTGGACGCGATGTGCAAACCCGCTTGGCCAATCAGCCATTGCCAGGAAGCCAGGCTGACATTGCGCACATGCGACGGGTCGCGCAGCAACTCTATTGCTTGCAGGTAGGTATCGGCCAGCACATCAGCCGGTGCGGCCGTGTCGATAACGATGAAGCGGCCGCCGGGCCTCAACACCCGCGCCGCTTCCGCCAGCGCTTGCGGCAAATGGCGCCAGTGATGCGCGCTGAACCGCGTGCACACCATGTCGAACATCGCATCGGCAAAGGGCAAACTGTCGGCGCTGCCCTGGCGGGTTTCGATATTGTCCAGCTTGCGCTCCGCAGCGGCTTGACGCACCACGTCCAGCATGTCCGCCGATAAGTCGTAAGCGGTCACTTGCCTGGCATGCGGCGCGACGGCAAAGCTGGCGTGTCCGCCACCGCAACCCATATCCAGAATGACTGGTTGCGCATACTGTTGCGCATAGGCCGCAAGGTCTTGCAAATCGGCGCCTTGCGCATGCACGGCGCTGGTCAGATAAGCTGCGGCGGTGCTGCCGAATTGCTCGGCAATGACTTGATCATGGTTACGCATGTTGGGTTCCTGATGCTGTTTGGGTGACTCAGCCTATCGCTTCCTGCCATCATACGGCCCCAATCGACAACGCATGTTGCAAGGCCTATCTGATACCGCTTGCGCTACAGGCAAATTTTTTCCAGCCCTACAAAAAAGTCGGCGCTGGCGATACGGCGCGGTGGCCTCCGCCGACTGGCGAAAAGGGACGTGTGTCCCTATTGTTTATCATCACGCCGCATGGCTATGCGCATCCGCAAGACGAATGGGTTTTGCTCATTCAGGGCGAGGCGATCCGTCACGTGGCAGGTAAGCCTGCCACGCTCAAAGCAGGCGACCACGGCCGAATGGGATGTCGGCCTGATTTTGTCTAATTTTCGCTGAATGCCCGCCGGTAGATCACGTAATACACCAACCCCACCAGCACGCTGCCACCAAGAATATTGCCCAGAATAACCGGCACCAGATTGCTGAAGAAACCAAACCAGGTGATGGCATGGGCGTTTAGCCCGGTTGTCCCGAAAGTTTCCAGCAGCATGGCCAGCGGAATAAAGTACATGTTGGCAACGCTGTGCTCAAAGCCCGCAGCAACGAATGCGGAAATAGGGAAGACAATGGCCACTGCCTTGTCGATAACGCTGCGTCCCGCAAACGCCATCCACACGGCCATGCAAACCAGGATATTGCAGAGCACGCCCTTGAAGAAAGCTGTCCAGAACGGGATGGCCACCTTGGCTTGCGCAATCTTGAGATACTGCTGGCCAACCGCGCCATTATTCATTTCGGGGTGATGGGAAAGAAAAACCAGCAAGGCTAATCCGGCTGCGCCAATGAAGTTGCCGACACAAACAATCGCCCAGTTGCGTAGCAGTTCGCGCGTGGAAATTTTCCCGTCGGCCCACGCCATTGCCAGCAGATTATTCCCGGTGAATAACTCTGCACCGGCGACGACCACGAGTATCAAGCCTAACGAAAACACCACCCCACCCAGCACCTGCCCGGCGGCAAAGCCCAGGGCAGGGTCGGATTTGACCAGCACAAAGTAGAGCGCCCCCAAGCCGATAAAAGCACCCGCCAGTATGCCCAGCATCAACATGGCCAGAAACGGCAGACGCGCCTTGGCCAGGCCTACGGCTTCAACACGTGCAGCGATTTCCTTGGGGGAAAAAACATCGAATCCAAACATTTCTGACATGACATATCCTTTAGCGTGAAATACTTGGGCAAGCGCGCTGTGTAATAACCGAGCGAAGCGAGCCAGAAAGCAGCCTCCCCGCGAGGGGGCAAGGGAGCAAGGGGGCAAGGCGGGAATGCGCAACGCATGCCTCGCGCCGCCGCAGCCGGATGGCGGTGCAAAGCCAGCCGTGGGCCGCGTAGCGGATGGGCGGGGCGGGTCTATTTGCCGCTTTTCTCGTGTTTTATCATCAGTGGGTGGCCTTCCTGTCCATGAGCGTTAGATTGAAGTATGGCAAGGGGTTAGAAAGACTCTTTGCGTTCAGCATTCTGCGGGGAACCCAATGGAATAACAAGCCGCCACAAGGCATTGAGCATCCGGATTGCCATGAGCGCTCAAACCATAGACATTAACTTATGCGTCCTTACCGCTGATCCTGAATACCAATTGCTTCGCGGCAATTTCAAGCATACGATACATCTCCGCAGAAAGCGGGGGCGCCCTGTGATTTGCAAGATCAAATCGCATGCGGGAAACAGCCTTACCCGGACATTAATTGCCCGAAATTGCCCGAATGAAGCGATAAAGGCTTTGCCGCGTACCGTTACTCAGGAGGCAGTATATGAAGATTGAAGACATCATTGCAGCAGTGCAAACAAAGCTCAACATCCAGATTGATGGCCGCGCGGGCCCGGAAACCTGGGGGGCGATCTACGCTTACATAGTCAAGCCCGATGTCGTCTCTCCTGCAGGGGCGGTCGAGCCAGTGGATCCCAGAAGTGAAAAGAACATCGCCACGCTTCAACCGGAAGTCCAGCCAATCGCCCGCGCCTTGATCGAGAAAGCTGCGCTCAGCGGGATCCGCATTAAAGTCATCAGTGGCTTGCGCACGTTCGCCGAGCAGGATGCGCTCTATGGTCAGGGACGCACAAAGCCAGGCGCCAAGGTGACTAATGCCCGTGGCGGATACTCCAACCACAATTTTGGCATTGCCTTCGATGTGGGTGTTTTCGAGGGGAACAAATACCTTGCTGATTCTCCAAAATACAAAGCCGTCGGCGCGCTGGGCATGGATCTGGGCCTTGAGTGGGGTGGCAACTGGCAGACCATGGCTGATCAACCACACTTCCAGCTACGCCCGGCCTGGGCGAGTGGCCTGGGCGAGAGGGAATTGCTCGCCGAGCTGCGGACGCGGGCAGCGGAGGGAGCGCCTGTCTTCGCTTAGTGAAACGCAAGGTATGCTGAAAAGCCAAATCATGCCTGGAAACATCAGACGCCAAACCTGGAGAGGAAAGCACCTCATGAGCAAACTCACCGCCCCCTATTTCCCCATCATCTATGTCCGCGGCTATGCGATGACGCCGAGCGAGGTTGCCGATACGGTCTCGACACCCTACCTGGGGTTCAACCTCGGCTCGACCAAGATGCGGCAGGCGTGGGATGGCAGTGTGCAGCGGCATGTGTTTGAATCGCCGCTGGTGCGCCTGATGAAGGACTACGGCTATCGCGACACCTATGCGGATGGCGCTGAGATCACCGGGCCGATTGCGGCGCAGAGTGTGGTCATTTACCGCTATTACGACATAGCCGACAAGGATTTTGGCAATGGCCGGGCGCTGTCTGTCATCGAGGCCGCGCAGGGGCTGAAGAACCTGATCTACCAGATCCGCACGCAAGTCTGCGGCGATGATCCGGCGCTGACCAGACAGTTCAAGGTGAATTTAGTCGCGCATTCCATGGGTGGGCTGGTATGCCGCTGTTTCTTGCAAAATAACACCATCAGCACGCCTGCCGACCGCGAACTGGTCAACAAGGTGTTCACCTACGCCACGCCGCACAACGGCATCGAGATGATGGGCATGAACGTGCCGGCAGTACTCGGCCTGTGGGACATGAACAATTTCAACCGCCAGAAAATGGCCGAGTATCTCGATTTAGGCGGCACGCCCGAGCGCGTCGATTCTCTGGATGGCAAATTCGATCCGCAGCGTTTCTTCTGTTTCGTCGGCACCAATCATCGCGACTACGACGCCGCACTGGGCATGTCGCGCAAGCTCGCCGGGGAGATGAGCGATGGGCTGGTCAAGATTGAGAATGCCACGGTGCGCGATGCACCGCGCGCGTTCGCCTACCGCAGCCACAGCGGACCCTATGGCGTGGTCAACTCGGAGGAAGGCTACCAGAACCTGGTGCGCTTCCTGTTCGGCGACCTGCGTGTGGATGGTGTGCTGGAAATCGTGGATCTGCCGCTACCGCCCTCGGTGCAGAAGGCCAAGGAGAGCGGCAAGCAGGTGCGCGCTTCATATTATTTCGAGGCGACAGTAGCGCCGCGCGGCGCGCTCAATTTCAAGTTAACCGAACGCCGTCGCGATACCTTCAGTGCCGTCCTGCGCGGTTTCGATGAGTTGCTTGATCTCGACAAGACGGATCAGGATCTGCCACGCTCGCCCGTGCTGTTCTCTGCCTTTCTCGACAGCCGGAAAGTCACCTTGGGCAAGACCGTCGTGTTCAGCCTGGAGCTGGCCATATCGACCACGGGCTATACCATCGACAACAAGCTATGGGATCAGCACGTCGAAGGCGAATACCTGTTTCGCGACACCCTCATCATCAAAACCACGCAGACCCAGACCGGCTGGAGCTTGCGCTATCTATCCACAGACGAGCACTGGAGCGAGGGCACAGGCACGCTCGCCAAACAGGAGGGGAATTATTATTTCATCCCGCTGTCTTCCAAAAAGGGGTTCCAAGGACAACTGCGGCTGGCGGTGCAGCACATGGAGGGCATTGCCGGGGCTGACTTAAGGAGACTGGTTTAAGGAGACTGGCTTAAGGAGACTGGCTTAAAGGGGCTGCAGATGAATGCTTGCCGCTCAGTGCTCACCGAGGCTTTTTATGTACGCCAGCGCGCCCTGCCCCGCTTGTCGCCCCGTGGCAAAACAAGCGCTGAGCAGATAACCGCCAGTCGGCGCTTCCCAGTCGAGCATCTCGCCTGCGCAAAACACGCCAGGCAGTCTGCCTGCTTCCTTGCCCGTTTTTTTGCCAACCCAGCGCAGCATCAGGTGTTCATCCAACGCTTCAAAACGCACGCCACCCGCGCTGCTGATCGCCTCTTGAATCGGCCGCGTGGCGACAAGCGTGATCGGCAGCCGCTTGATCATCCCCGCTAATGTTGAGGGTGCATTGAGCTGCTCGGGCGAACAAACTTCACGCAGCAGAGCCATTTTCGCGCCCTTGATGCCAGCCCGGCTTTGCAGGTGGCTGGATAAGGATCGCGCACCGCGTGGATGTGAAACCTCGGCCAAAACACGCTCGAACGATTTATCCGGCAGCAGATCAAGAAGGATAGTGACGCTACCGCGTGCCGCTATCGCATCGCGCAAAGGGGCTGAGAGGGCATAGATCAAACTGCCTTCCAGGCCCGTGTCAGAGAGCATCAGCTCACCTTTGCGCGCTTCTTTTTGGCTTTCCATGGGCCCATTGGCGTCAAGAAAGTGCACCGCGATTGTTTTAACCGGCTGTCCGGCAAAATGGGTACGCAAACGTCCGCTCCAGCCATCAGCCACATCAAAGCCGCAGTTGGCGGGTATCAGCGGTGCAATGCTTTTTTCTGTGCACTCATGTTGACAGCGCGCTTCAAGTATCGGCACCCATTCGCCATCAGAGCCCAGCCTTGGCCAGCTAGCGCCACCCAAGGCCAGCACCACGGCATCAAACGGCTGGCTGAGTTCCCCTGCGGGCGTGGCAAAGCGCAACTCGCCCGTTTTCGTCCAGCCCAGCCAGCGATGGCGCACATGAAAACGCACGCCCGCTTCGCGCAGCCGATGCAGCCAGGCGCGCAACAAGGGCGCCGCTTTCATATCCGAAGGGAAGACACGGCCGGATGAGCCAGTAAAAGTCTCGATACCCAAACCATGCACCCATTCCCTCAGCATGGCGGGCGTGAAGGACGAAAAAGTCGGCGCTAGCGATACGGCGCGTGAGCCATAACGCGATAAAAATTGATCGAAGGGTTCGCTGTGCGTGATGTTCATGCCCCCCACGCCGGCCAACAAAAACTTGCGGCCAAGGGAGGGCATGGCATCAAACAGCTCAACTTGCATGCTGCCCTGTTCTGCACCTAGCGCCATCACCTCAGCCGCCATCAAACCCGCCGGACCGCCGCCGATAACTGCAACCGTTTTCATCAATGCGGCAGCAAAAAGCGCAGATTCAGTTCAGCCACCAAGCCAATAAAAATCGCTGCGCCGAACCAGTTGTTATGGCGAAAGGCTTTAAAGCATTGCCTGGGTTCGCGATGGCGAATGAGAAAAAAGTGATACCCCGCAATCAAGCCCGCCATGCTCAAGCCTGCGTTATAGAACCATCCCAGACCCAGCGTTTTGCCTATCATGGCCAAGATGAGCAAGGTAACCGCATAGCAAATCATCACGGCAGCCACGTCAAACCGGCCAAACGTAATGGCCGCCGTTTTAATGCCGATCTTGAGATCATCTTCACGATCCACCATTGCGTATTCCGTGTCATACGCCACGGCCCAAAAAATATTTGCCAGCAACATCGCCCAGGCCAACGGCGGCACCTTGCCCAGCATGGCGGCAAAAGCCATCGGAATGCCAAAACCAAATGCAATGCCCAAATAGGCCTGTGGAATTGCCAAGAAGCGTTTGGTAAAGGGGTAGCTTGCCGCCAAAAAAACCGCCACGATGGCAAGCGGCCAAACATCTCGCCAGATGGGCAAAATCAACAGCCCGGCACAAAGCGTCAGCGCCAGCGCCAAAACCAGGGCCTCGCGCGGGGAAGCACGGCCTGCGGCCAGCGGCCGCTCTTTCGTGCGCGCCACATGCGGGTCAAAACCACGATCAGCCCAATCGTTAATCACACACCCGGCCGAACGCATCAGCAGTGTGCCAAGCGCGAAAATCCATACCAGGATCCCCGGCGGCTGACCGTGAGCGGCGATCCACAACGCCCACAACGTCGGCCACAGCAAGAGCAGGGTACCAATCGGCTTATCCAGCCGCATGAGCTGCTCATAGGTATTGAGGCGATCTTTAAGATAGGCAAGCTTCATGAATTAAACGCATCTAACGAAGCCGTAGAAGAAATTTTCCATAGATAGGCGCATTTTGCGGTGAACCCAATGGAATAACAAGACTCGAAGCAGAAGTTTTTCTGGAGAGTTCTTCATCGCGCGTTACAAACAGATGGACACCAGCCCGCGATTTTTAGCCTTTGATCTGGAACGGCAACTGTTTCCCGGCACATTTGGGCACGCGCTCAATCACTTGATTGATCACGAACTTGACCTGACCCGCGTTAATGCGCGCTGCCAGAACGATCTGGCCGGTGCATCCGCCTATCCACCGGGCATGCTGCTCAACGTCGTGCTGTTCGCCGATGCGCAATAGGGGCGGTGTGCCCGCAGAGGGCAAAATGAACGTCTGAAAGTACTGAGACGCCGTATCGCCATCCGCTACGGCGAGGAGAGCGTCTTTTGCCCGACCGCCTTGTAGCGCAGTTGCTTCATCAGCACCGACTTTTTTAGCCACCCCAATTCGGCAGTTCAAAACAAAAAGCGCGGCCTGCCCCGCGCTTGGGGAGAAGAAATTTCGGCTGGAATTGGATTTTTCTACCGCCTCAACGCCCATGGCAAATCAATGCCACCCACGGATGATGAAACACGCGAAAGGCCGCATCAAGGCCCGCCCCCCACACGGGGGAAGAGCCTGTCTGGCTCGTTGCGCGGGCCGCGTGGCCCGGCATCAAATGGCGTTGTTTCATGCTAAAAAAGCCGAAAACTAGGCGGGGAAAGCGCCCGTGGATAAATAGCGGTCGCCACGATCGCAAATGATGCTCACAATCACCGCGTTCTCAACGCTGGCGGCAATACGCAAGGCCACATGCACCGCACCGCCGGACGAAATGCCCGCGAAAATGCCTTCTTCTGCGGCCAGCCGTCGCGTCATGTTTTCAGCTTCGGCCTGGCTGACGTTTTCAACCTGATCGACCTGAGTGGCGTCAAAAATTTTCGGCAAATACGCCGTCGGCCATTTGCGGATGCCCGGGATTTGCGAGCCATCTTCGGGCTGGCAGCCGATGATGCGAATCGCCGGATTTTGCGCTTTCAAAAATCGCGAGCAGCCCATGATCGTGCCGGTCGTGCCCATGCTGGAAACAAAATGCGTCACGCGCCCGGCGGTGTCGCGCCAGATTTCAGGGCCCGTGCCGTCAAAATGCGCCTGCGGGTTATCGGCATTGGCGAATTGATCCAGCACCCGGCCACGCCCTGCGCGCACCATTTCCTCGGCCAAATCCCGCGCCGACTCCATGCCGCCGGCCTTGGGCGTCAAAATCAATTCCGCACCAAACGCTTTCATGGTCTGGCGCCGCTCGATGCTTTGATTCTCCGGCATGATCAGGACCATGCGGTAACCCCGCATGGCTGCGGCCATGGCCAGCGCAATACCCGTGTTGCCCGAGGTTGCCTCGATCAGCGTGTCGCCCGGCTTGATCTCCCCGCGCGCCTCAGCGCGCAAAATCATCGACAGCGCAGGTCTATCCTTGACTGAACCGGCCGGGTTATTACCCTCGAGCTTGACCAGCACCACATTATTGCGCCGCGCATTGTCTGTCCCCTGCAGGCGTTTGATCTGCACCAGGGGCGTGTTGCCAACAAAATCTTCCAGCGTTTTCCAGGTCATCAAATACCTTTCAATTCATTGTTACGGCTGCGCAAACCAAGCGGATTCCAAACTAGGCGGATTTTTCAGACAGCCAGCGAATGTAGTCGGCGACCCCCTCTGCCACGGTCGCGAATTCCCCTCTGTAGCCGGTGCTTCGCAACTGGGTGAGATCCGCTTCGGTAAAGCTTTGATACTTGCCTTTTAATGCCTCGGGAAAGGCCACGTATTCAATCGCCCCTTGCGCGACTAAATCCGCCAGTGGCAAAGCGGGTAACCCGTCCAGTTGGCGGCAGCTATTCACCGTAGCCACGGCCAGTTCGTTAAAGCTTTGCGCGCGGCCGGTGCCCAGGTTGTAGATGCCGGAGACGCCATTTTCAAGAAAGGCCATATTCACGCGCACCACGTCGGCCACGTAGACAAAATCGCGCTTTTGTTCGCCGTTGTCATAACCGCCATAACCTGCGAACAATTTAACCTTGCCTTCGCTGCGGTACTGGTTGAAGTGATGAAACGCGACAGATGCCATGCGCCCTTTGTGCTGCTCCCTCGGGCCATACACATTGAAATAGCGAAAGCCGACAATTTGCGCATCCACGCCTGCGGCATGGGAAGCCAGCCTGCGGCGCACGATTTGATCAAACAAAAATTTTGAATAACCATACACATTCAACGGCGCTTCATGCTCGCGCTGCTCTGAAAACACATGGCCACCGCCATACACCGAGGCGGATGAGGCGTACAAAAAAGGCACTTCCTGCGCTTGGCAGTGGTTGAGCAGGGAGAGCGAATAGCGATAATTATTTGCCATCATGTAACGGCCATCAGTTTCCATGGTGTCAGAGCACGCACCTTGATGCAGGATGGCCGCGAGGTCGCCATCAAAATGGCCATGCGCAATCATGTCAATAAACTCTTGCTGATCAAGGTAATCGGCAATATCGCAATCGTTAAGGTTGCTGAATTTATCCGCTTGCGTGAGATTATCCACGGCAATAATCTCGTTAATGCCGCGATCATTTAACGCCTTGACCAGGTTCGAGCCAATAAAACCGCATGCGCCAGTAACGATGTAATACATAGTCAACCTCGATAATTTGTTAACACGATCAATTCAGAAAAAATCGGCTGCCCACGGCCAGGGCACCAATTCAAGCACAAAACTATCCCATGCTTTCACGTAACTCTTCCAGCGAACACGTGGCCGTGCCCAGTTTGCCGACGACAATACCCGCTGCACGGTTCGCCAAAAACAAGGCTTGCTCGATGGGCAAACCGCTGGCCAACATCACCGCCAGCGTGGCAATCACGGTATCCCCGGCGCCACTCACATCATAAACTTCGCGCGCCACGGCCGCTTCATGACACGTGCCAGCGGCTGAAAAAAGCGTCATGCCCTCTTCGCTGCGTGTGACCAGCAAGGCAGATAAATCCAGCGACTCACGCAACTGTTGCGCTTTGGCGGCAAGCTCCGCTTCGCTGTGCCAAGTACCGGCGACTTCGCGCAGTTCTGCTCGGTTGGGCGTGAGCAAAGTCGCCCCGGCATAACGCGCGTAATCATCCCCCTTGGGATCGACCAGCACGGGCTTGCCCGCCTGCCTGGCTAGCGCAATCATTTCGGTGATGTGCGTCAAGCCCCCTTTGCCATAGTCCGACAAAATCACCACATCAGATTGCGCCAAGCGCGTAGTGAATTCGGCCAACTTGGCACGCAGCACTTCGTGGTCTGGCGTGTTTTCAAAATCAATGCGCAAGAGCTGCTGCTGTCGGCCAATCACGCGCAATTTGACCGTCGTATTCATGCCGGCATCTTCATGCAGACTGGAGTCAATATGGCTATCTGCCATCAGGCGCGCCAGCGTTTTGCCCGCTTCATCCGCGCCCACCACGGAGAGCAGCACCACCTGTGCGCCCAAAGCTGCGCAGTTGCGCGCCACATTCGCCGCCCCGCCCGGGCGCTCTTCGCTTTTTTCAATTTTAACCACCGGCACAGGTGCCTCGGGCGATATGCGGGAGACCTCGCCAAACCAGTACCGGTCGAGCATCACGTCCCCCACGATCAGGACGCGGGCGGCAGCGGTGTTAGGCAATGCTTCTTTGTTCATGAACAGATTTTTATGCAAGTAGATGGTCTGGGAAAATCCGGCGTCATACCGCAACACTTAGACAGTAATGTCAAACTCTTCCGTACGTTTAGGCGGATACGTCTCCCACCCGCCGCAGCCGGGGCAGCGCCAGTAAAACTGCCGCGCTTTGAAGCCACAGGCATCACAGCGATAGCGCGCGACCCGCCGGGTATGGTTGTGGATCAAGTGCCTGACGAGCTCTAAATCCGGGCGACGCGCTTCGGCCGTGACCGCCACCTGCGCTTCAAGAAATTTTTCCAGGCCCAGCAACGTGGGGTTACGCCGTAATTCGTCGCGCACCAGCTTGTACGCCGATTCGGTGTGGCCCGCTTGCATTTCCGCATCCAGAATCACTTGCAGCAAATCCAGCGATGAATAGCGTTCAATCCAGGAACGCAACAACGCAATGCCGTCCTCCTTCTTCCCGAGTTGCGCGTGCGCAACCATCAAGCGCTCCGCCACCAGGCCAATGTAGGCTGGGTTGTATTGTTCGATGCGTTTCCAGTATTCAATCGCCGTCTCGCCAGCGCCGACTTTTAGCTCGCAATCCCCCAGCAGCATCAAGGCGCGGACGCATTTTCGGTTATGCGTGAGCGCAGACTGCAACAGCGCCCTGGCCTCATCCACCTTACCGGATAACAAGGCATTCGCTGCCAGCTCGCAATGGAATTCAGCCACCGCCTTTTGCCATAAGTAGTCTGCGTGGTCGGGCAAGGCTTCGGCAATATCAATCGCTTTTTGCCATTCTTTTTCTTGCTGGTAAATTTCCAGCAGGTTTTTCAGCGCATCCTCATGCAAGGCCGTGCCACGCAGCTTGAGAAAAATATCTTCTGCGCGGTCCAGCAGACCTGCTTTGAGATAATCCTGTCCCAGCTCCGAAAGCGCAAAGAGACGCTGTGTCGCATCCAGGGCATCGCGTTCGATCAAATGCTGATGCATGCGAATCGCGCGATCGGTCTCGCCGCGACGGCGAAACAGGCTGCCCAGGGTGAAATGCAGTTCGATGGTTTCAGGATCAACGCGCGCGGCTTCCAAAAAGGCTTCGATGGCCTGATCGGGCTGCTCGTTGAGCAAAAAATTCAGGCCTTTGAAGTAAGAATGCGGCAAAGCCCGCGATTCATTTACCAACTGTTTGATGTCTATGCGCGCGGCCAGCCAGCCGAGCACGAAAAAACCGGGCAAGGCCAGAAGCCACCAGAGTTCAATTTCCATGCTGATCCTGCCCCTTGGCTGTGGGGGCTGAGCGCTGGCGCCGCCGGGAAAAACCGATGGCTGCAGTAACGCCCACCACCACACCCAAGGTAAACACGATCAACATCACGAGGGAAACAGGCGCCGTCCATTCCTGCGCAAAAAAGAAACGCAACACCATCAGCTCGCTGTTTTTGATGGCCAAACCCAGCAAGCCCACAAATAGGAGGGAGCGAAAAATCCACAACAGTATTTGAAATAAGGCGGGCAGCATATTCAGTTTTACCTTGTCAGATCATTTAACAAAACTTAATCCATTAAAAATCGTTCACTCAGCACAGAATAAAAAAGCGGCACTTGTTGCCAAGTGCCGCTTTTATACACCTTTGCGGTGACATTCACGGCTTTGTTACGGCTTTGTTAGCCCGAGATCAACCCGCTCCCGCAACTCCTTGCCGGCCTTGAAATGGGGCACGTATTTTTCAGGCACGTGCACCTTCTCACCCGACTTAGGGTTCCGGCCAATCCGCGGCGGCCGGTAGTTCAGTGAAAAACTGCCAAACCCGCGGACTTCGATGCGATCTCCGTTAACCAAAGCAGCCGAGAGCGCATCGAGCAGAACCTTGACCGCGAAGTCAGCATCCTTCGCGCCCAGTTGCGGAAAGCGCTCTGCCAACCGGTTGATAAGTTCCGATTTAGTCATAATCGCGCTACGGATTATTGTTGCTTCAACTTGGCTTTAAGCAAAGCGCCGAGGCTGGTGGTACCGGCATTGCCTGCACTCTCCGTGGCCAGCTTTTGAATTGCCTGTGACTGTTCAGCCTGATCTTTTGCCTTGATCGACAAGTTGATCGAACGCATTTTGCGATCCACATTGGTGATCATCGCCTCAACCACATCACCCACTTTCAGGTGCTGGGTCAAGTCTTCAATACGGTCACGCGAGAACTCGGAAACACGCAAATAGCCCTCGACATCATCGCCCAGGTCAATCACTGCGCCACGGGCATCCACGGTCTTGACCGGGCCGGTGACCATGCTGCTCTTGTCATGCGTGGCCACAAAGCTGGTGAATGGATCCCCGTCGAGCTGCTTGACGCCCAGAGAGATACGCTCTTTTTCAACATCAATCGCCAGCACCACGGCTTCGAGCTCATCGCCCTTCTTGAAGTTTTGCTTGGCTTCTTCGCCAGGGGCAGACCAGGAAAGATCGGACAAGTGGATCAGGCCATCAATGCCGCCGGGCAAGCCAATGAACACACCAAAGTCAGTGATGGACTTGATCTGGCCTTTGACCTTATCGCCCTTCTTGTGATTCATTTCAAACTCTTCCCATGGGTTGGGAATGCACTGCTTCATGCCCAGGGAGATACGGCGGCGCTCTTCGTCAATTTCCAGGATCATGACTTCAACTTCATCGCCTAACTGCACCACCTTGGTGGGATGAATGTTCTTGTTGGTCCAATCCATTTCGGAGACGTGTACCAGACCTTCAATGCCTTGCTCGATTTCAACGAACGCACCGTAGTCAGTCAGATTGGTGACGCTACCGAACAGGCGCGTACCGGCGGGGTAACGACGTGCAATGCCCACCCACGGATCTTCGCCGAGCTGCTTCATGCCCAGGCTCACGCGGTTTTTCTCTTGGTCGAACTTCAGCACCTTAGCGGTGACTTCATCACCCACATTGATGACTTCGCTGGGGTGGCGCACACGACGCCAAGCCAGGTCGGTAATGTGCAACAAGCCGTCAATGCCGCCCAGATCAACGAATGCGCCGTAGTCGGTAATGTTCTTGACGATGCCCTTGATGATCGTGCCTTCTTTCAAGCCTTCGAGCAATTGCTGGCGGTCTTCGCCCATGGTCGCTTCCATCACCGCGCGGCGGGAAACCACCACGTTGTTACGCTTGCGGTCGAGCTTGATGACCTTAAATTCGAATTCTTTATTTTCAAACGGCGTGGTGTCTTTGACAGGACGGGTATCCACCAAGGAGCCCGGCAAGAAAGCGCGGATGCCATTGACCATGACAGTCAGGCCGCCTTTGACTTTACCGCTCACAAAGCCCTTGACCAGCGTACCGTCGGTGAGTGCTTTGTCCAGATCGTTCCAGGCAGAAATACGCTTGGCTTTTTCGCGGGACAGACGCGTGGCACCATAGCCGTCTTCCAGCATTTCAATCGCGACCTGAATGAAATCGCCGGGGGCGACTTCCAGTTCGCCACGTTCATTTTGGAACTCTTCAATCGCGATGGAGCTCTCGGACTTGAGACCGGCATTGACGACCACAAAATTCTGGTCGATGCGGACGACTTCGGCCGTAATCACTTCACCGGCACGCATTTCCTGGCGCTGGAGGCTTTCTTCAAATAATGCTGCAAAGCTTTCCATAGGTGAGCTTTCGGCAATAGCAGTTGTTGACATAGATAGGAACCTTACTAGGTTTTTGCCACCGAAGTGACAGGTTGGTTTTTATTCGCCGGCAAAGAGAAAGGAAGCTTTGACTTTCTAAACCTTCAAGTTTTTAACTTTGCCAACACGGGGGTAAAACAATCAGTACGATCGGTAAAACAAACAACTGAAACCAGCTGGCAACAGGTTGAACCCAGGGTTGAACCCAGGGTTCAACCCTGGCTAGCTGCCTTTCCCCGCCACCGCCATGACAGCAGCAACGGCCTCTGCAATGCCCATTTGCGTGGTATCCACTAAATGGGCATCTTCACATTGACGAAGTGGCGCTTCGCTACGTTGAGCGTCGCGTTCATCCCGCGCTTGCAAATCCTGCAAAAGGGCATGCATGTTAGCAGTTAAGCCCTTTTCGATCAACTGTTTATAACGTCTTTCTGCACGTGCCTGGGCTGAAGCCGTTAAAAATATTTTCGTATTGGCATGAGCAAAGACCACCGAGCCCATATCCCGCCCATCCGCCACGAGGCCCGGGAACTTCCGCCATGCCCGCTGCCGCGCGAGTAACGCTGCCCGCACGCCCGCCAAAACCGCTACACGCGACGCACCTGCGGAAGCCTCTTCCGTGCGAATCGCATCGGTGACATCCTCGTCATGCAAGAACACGCGCGCATGGGCAAATCGTGCGGGCAAACTGGCCGCCAGCGCCGCCACACCAGCTTCATCATCCAAGGCGACGCCTGCCCGCATCGCCGCCAAAGCCGTGAGCCGATACAGCGCGCCGCTATCCAGATAGTGATACCCCAGTTTTTCCGCCACCAAGGACGCCACCGTCCCCTTGCCGGAAGCCGACGGCCCGTCAATGGCAATCACCGGCGCGGCAATGCTGGCCAGCGCATCAAAATAATCCGGAAAGGTTTTGCGCACGCAGGCCGGATCGTTAATGATGATGGGCACGCCCGCCAAGGCCACCAGCGAGAAGCACATCGCCATGCGATGATCGTCATACGTATCAATGGCGACGTTGGGCGCGATATAGGGCAAATGCTGCTGAAAAGTCGGCTGTGGCGAGACGGCGAGCCAGTCTTCACCAACTTCAACGGCCGCCCCCAATTTCCTTAATTCAGTCGCCATCGCGGCGATGCGGTCCGTTTCCTTCACGCGCCAGGAGCCGATATTGCGCAACACGCTGCGGCCATCGGCAAACAAGGCGCACACCGCCAGGGTCATCGCAGCATCGGGAATGTGATTCAAATCCAGATCAAAGGCCTTGATTTGACCTGCCCGCTTCGCCTCGATAAAGTACTCGCCCCAGGTGATCTCTGCCCCCATGGCCGCCAGCGCCTCAGCAAAACGCACGTCACCCTGGATGCTGTGCTGACCCACCCCTTCCACCCGCACCGGCCCGCCGCCTAACAAACCGGCGGCCAGAAAATAAGACGCGGAAGAGGCATCGCCCTCGACATGCAGCACACCGGGGCTGCGATAGCACTGCCCCGCCGGAATCACGAACCGCTGCCAGCCTTCGCGCTGCACCGCGACGCCAAAGCGCGCCATCAGGTTGAGCGTAATCTCAACATAGGGCTGCGAGATCAACTCGGTGGTAATTTCTATCGTCGCCGCTTGGCCACTCGTCTGTCCACTGAGCGGCAAGGCCATGAGTAAAGCGGTCAAAAACTGCGACGAGACATCCCCGCGCAAGCGGATAGGCCGCGCTAAATCCACCGTGGCGGGATGAATCTCCAACGGCGGAAAACCCGGCTGCCCGGTATAACGAACATCGGCGCCAATCTGGCACAGGCCATCCACCAGATCGCCGATCGGCCGCTCATGCATGCGCGGCACGCCGCTTAACGTGTAATGGCCACCCGACAAGGCCAGGGCTGCGGTCAGCGGACGAATCGCCGTGCCCGCGTTACCCATGAAAAGATCCGCCGCCTTGACCGGAAATGCACCACCACAACCTTCGATACGCCATGCCGTGGGACCGATCGCCGTCATGCCAACGCCGACTTTTTGCAGTGCTGCCAGCATCACTTGCGTGTCATCGGCCACCAGCACATCATGGATCTCCGTCGTGCCTTCAGCCAGCGCGGCCAGCAACAGCACACGGTTGGAAATGCTCTTCGAACCGGGCAGGCGCACCGTGCCAGATGCCTTATGCAATGCGGGTAACGCCAAAGGGGGCAAAACCTGAGTATTCATTATTCTCCTGGGGAATCAACAGCTGGGGCTGAACTAGGGATCAAACTATCCAGCCAGGCATCGCGCCGCGTGCGGGCGGTGGCAAAAAAGTCATGCAGACCGACCGCATCGGCACTGGCCAGCAACACTTTGGCGCGTATGAGCTCAGTCATATAGTCATCCAGCTCGGTGAGCAAGGCCGTGCGATTGGCCAAACAAATATCACGCCACATGTCTGGATGGCTGCTGGCAATGCGGGTGAAATCACGAAAACCACCAGCGGCAAAGCCAAACAGCTGATCCGCATCGGGACGCTGGGCAAACTCATGTACCAGGGCAAAAGCCAAAAAGTGCGGCAAGTGGCTCACGGCGGCGAAAACCCGGTCGTGCGCCTCAGCCGTTAAGACGGAGACTTGGGCGCCACAGGCCTGCCAGACCTGTTCCACCAAAGCGATTTGCGCCGGGGCATTTTCAGCCAGGGGCGTTAAAACCACTCTTTTTTGCTGAAACAAATCGGCTTTGGCAGCAGACACGCCGCTTTTTTCCGCCCCGGCAATCGGGTGCCCGGGCACAAACTGCGCGACTTTCCCACCCAAGGCGAGTCGGGCTGCCGCCACCACATCCGCTTTGGTGCTACCACCGTCGGTAATGACCGTTTTAGCGGACAAATGCGGCGCCATGGCGGAAAAAACAGACGTCATTTGTCCCACCGGAACGGCCAAAAAAACCAGATCCGCATCGGCCAATGCTTCAGCCCAGTCAATGGCTGCATGATCAATCGCGCCACAGGCCAGGGCTTCGTCAAGCGAAGCCGCCGTTCTGCCAACGCCGACTATTTGGCGAGCGAGGCCAGCGGCTTTCAAGGCGAGCGCAAAGGAGCCGCCAATCAAGCCCACGCCACAGACCACTACCTTGTTCAAGGTCATCCTGCCAGCGCCTTTTCCAGGGCGTCGAGGAAGCGTCGATTTTCCGCTTCACGCCCGATGGTGACGCGCAAATGATGGGGCATATCGTAGCCGCCCAAAGGCCGCACAATGACGCCTTGTTTCAATAGTTTCTGGTTAATAGTCACAGCATCCGCCACTTCGATGGTGACAAAATTGCCATGTGACGGAATATGCGCCAAGCCCAGGCGCTTGATCCCGGCGACCAGTTGTTGCATGCCTTGCCGGTTCAATTCAAAACTTTGCGCAATAAAGCTGTAGTCTTTAATCGCCGCTATCGCGCCCACCAGCCCTAAGTTGCTGACGTTAAACGGCTGCCGCACCCGATTCATCAAGTCCGCCACTTCCGCTGAAGCTACCGCATAACCCACGCGTAAACCGGCCAAACCATAAATTTTTGAAAAGGTGCGCACAATCACCAAATTGGGAAACTCTTCCACCCAGCGCACACTGTCCACACGCTCCTGGGGCAAGAGATATTCCGTGTAGGCCTCATCCAGGACAACAATGACCCCCGCAGGCACACCCGCTAAAAATTCGTGCAGGGTTTGATAGCTGAGGAAAGTCCCGGTGGGGTTATTCGGGTTGGCAATCCACACAATGCGCGTATCGGGCAGAATCGCTGCCCGCATAGCGGCCAGATCATGCCCATAATCATGGGCTGGCACAACGACAGGCATAGCGCCTGTGGCGATCGTTGCCAAGGGATACACGGTAAAAGCATATTGCGACATCACGGCGGAACGACCCGCACTCAAAAACACCCGCGCCACCAGATCCAGCACGTCGTTTGAGCCGTTGCCCAAAATAATCTGCGCTGGCAAGACGGCGTGGTGCTCGGCTAACGTGGCAATCAGATCAAATTGATCAGGGTAGCGCTCCACACCACCCAAGGCGTCCTGCACCGCTTGTTTAGCGAGCGGGCTCATACCCAGCGGGTTTTCATTCGAGGCCAATTTGACTATCGTCTCAGGCGCCAAGCCCATTTCCCGCGCCAATGCGGTAATCGGCTTGCCGGGCACATAGGGTGAAATGCTGCGGATATAGGGCAAGGCGTGTGCACTCAGCGTCATGATGAAATTCTCAATCGTTATGTTGGTTCAATACCCGTTCAATGCCCCTGTGCTTACGCATGGCATTGAATCAAGCCAAAACAGACCATTAAAAAACAACCCACTATCAATACACTGCCTTAGGATAAGAACCCAAGCGCTTCATGAAGTCTGCCCGCTGCGCCAGTGCCGTTAAAGCCTCAGCAATCAGCGGGTCATCCTGATGTCCATCAATATCCAGATAAAACACATATTCCCAACGTTTGCCACCCCAGCCGCGCGCAGGCCGTGACTCAAGGCGCGTCATCGACACGCCTTTTTCCGCCAACGGCGCCAACAAGTGATATATCGCACCGGGTTGATTTTTTGCCGAACAAATCAGCGACGTGCGATCATTGCCCGAGGGGCCTGCACCATGCGCAGCGATCACTAAAAACCGCGTGGTATTGCTGGGATCGTCTTCTATATTGCTGGCAACAACAGGCAAGCTGTAGATTTCAGCCGCCCGCTCCCCCGCTATCGCCAAGGCATTTTTGTCTTGCGCTGCCAGTTGCGCGGCTTCTGCGTTGCTGATCACGGCAACGCGCGCGGCGTTGGGCAGGTGATGACTTAACCACGCGTGGCACTGTGCCAAAGACTGCGCGTGAGAATAAACCTGAGTCACTGCCGCAAGGCTTGCATGCCCCATGAGCTGATGATGGATCGCCAAGTTGATTTCACCGCAAATCATGAGCGGGGACGACAACAGCAAATCCAGGGTGCGAGCAATCGCCCCTTCAGTCGAGTTTTCGACCGGCACGACGCCATAGTGGGCCGTGCCGGATTCAACGGCGCGAAAAATTTCGTCTATTGATGGGCAAGGTAAAAACGTGGGGGCTGAACCAAAGTGCTTTACAGCAGCCGCTTCAGAATACGTCCCTGCAGGGCCTAAAAAAGCAATGTTCAACGGTTGCTCTAACGCCAGGCAAGCTGACATCACTTCCCGCACAATGCGCTGCGCGGCCTCTGCCGACAAGGGGCCGGGATTGACTTCTGCCACACGGCGCAATACCTGCGCCTCGCGCTCTGGCCGATAGATCGCCCCTTGCTTGATATGGCCTATGCGCTGGGCAATTGTTGCCCGCTCGTTAACCAGTTGCAGCAACTCGCTATCGAGCGCATCAATTCTTGTCCGTAGTTGCTGTAACTCCTGCTCTGCGTCAGCCATGCTTTTATCCGTTTTAATTATCCGTTTTCCCTGGCAAATTCATCCATGTAAGCGACCAGCGCTTTTACGCCCTCGACAGGCATGGCGTTATAAATGGAAGCGCGCATACCGCCGAATGAGCGATGGCCTTTGAGCTGCACGAGATTGCGCGCTTGTGCGCCCTTGATAAAAGTCTCATCCAGGGCAGCATCTTGCAAAAGAAATGGCACATTCATCAACGACCGGTCCGCAACGCGCACCGGGTTACTGTAAAAGCTCGTGGAATCGAGATACTCATACAGGAGGCGCGCCTTGTCGAGATTGTTTTTTTGCATGACAGCCAGGCCGCCCTGCTTTTTGAGCCACTGAAAAACCAGACCGGCAATATAAATGCCATACGTCGGCGGCGTGTTGTACATCGAACCGTGATCCGCATGCGTTTTGTAGTCCAGCATGGTTTGCGGCTGGGGCACGCCTTTGCCGAGCAAATCCTCACGCACAATCACCAGCGTGACGCCCGCCGGACCAATATTTTTTTGCGCCCCAGCGTAAATCAGCCCGTATTTACTGACCTCAATAGGCTTGGACAAAATGTTCGACGACATATCGCAAACCAGCGGAATATCACGCATCCCGCCCGGCAAGCAGGACAAGTCCGGCGTCCAGTGAAACTCGACACCTCCTATCGTCTCATTGGCCGTGTAATGCACATACGCGGCATTCGGGTCCAGCTTCCAGTCGCCAAAGGCAGGCGCATAGGAGAAATTAGCATCTTCGCCGGAAGCCACCACATTCACCCGGCCAAAGCGCCGCGCCTCATTCATCGCCTTTTTAGCCCACTCGCCGGTATTCACATAATCCGCGCTGGCTTTACCGCGCAACAGGTTGAGCGGCACCATTTCAAACTGCAGCGTTGCCCCGCCCTGCAAAAACAGGACTTTATAGTTGTCGGGAATGGCCAGCAACTCACGCAAGTCGGCTTCCGCTTGCGCCAGAATGCTCATGAACTGCGGACCGCGGTGGCTCATTTCCATCACCGACTGGCCACAGCCATGCCAGTCCAGCATCTCTTCTGCGGCTTGCTTTAAAACACTTTCCGGCAAGGTTGCAGGCCCTGCGCTAAAGTTAAATACACGCGCCATCGCAGGCTAGCCCTCCGCTTCAGGTTGATCTGGGTCGTTAATTTCGTCGTTGCTGCTATTGCTGTTGCCATTCCCGTCAGTTGCCCCATCGGCTACAGGCCCAGTATTTTCAGCGTCCTCAGCAAGCTCGCCATCCATATCTTCGGTCTCCACGACTTTTTCCAGCCCTGCCAGGTAGGTGCCCTCATCCAGATTAATCAAGGTCACGCCTTGCGTTGAGCGCCCCATGACGCGAATGTCATTAACGCGCGTGCGAATGAGTACGCCCCCGGTTGAAATCAACATGATCTCTTCGCGCGTCTCGCCCAGCGCCGCCAAAACCGCCGCAACCACACGGCCATTGCGCTCAGATGTCTGGATCGCAATCATGCCTTTTGTTCCGCGCCCGTGCCGTGTGTATTCAGCGATCGGGGTACGCTTGCCATAACCATTCTCGGTAGCCGTCAATACCGACCATTCCTCGCTGTCAGCCACCAGCATGGAGATCACGCGCTGACCATCTTCGAGCATCATGCCACGCACGCCGCGCGCTTCGCGCCCCATCGGACGAACGTCATCCTCGGCAAAGCGCACGGCTTTGCCGGCGTCAGAAAACAGCATCACGTCTGAATGGCCATTGGTAATCGCCACGCCAATCAGATGATCGCCCTCATCCAAACCCACCGCAATAATGCCCGCCTTGCGCGGGTTGGCAAAATTGGTCAGCGGGGTTTTTTTCACCGTGCCCATGGCAGTCGCCATGAAAATAAAGTGCTGCTCATCAAACTCCTTGACCGGCAAAATCGCGGTGATTTTTTCGTCTTTTTCCAGCGGGAACAGATTGACAATCGGCTTGCCGCGCGATGTCCGCGTGCCTTCCGGCGACTCATACACCTTGAGCCAATACACGCGACCCCGGCTGGAAAAGCACAAAATGAAATCGTGCGTATTCGCAATGAACAGGCGATCGACAAAATCATCATCCTTGATGGCGGCCGCCTGTTTGCCGCGCCCGCCGCGCTTTTGCGAGCGGTAATCCGCCAGCGGCTGGCGCTTGATGTAACCCGAATGCGACAAGGTGACCACCATATCCTCGCGCACGATCAAATCTTCAAGGCCAATGTCCGCCGTATCAAACACAATCTCGGAGCGCCGCGCATCGCCATATTGCGTTTTGATCGCCACCAGCTCCTCGCCAATGATGGCGGCAATCCGCTCAGGGCGCGCCAGAATATCGAGCAAATCAATAATCTGCGCCATCACTTCGCGATACTCGCTAACGATCTTGTCCTGCTCCAAGCCCGTCAAGCGCTGCAGACGCAACTCAAGAATTGCCTGCGCCTGCGCATCCGACAGGCGATAACCTTCAGCCACCATGCCAAATTCAATGGCCAGGCCATCCGGACGGGAAGCTTCAGCTGCGGCACGGTCGAGCATGTCCGCCACCAATCCGGAATGCCAGGTACGTGACATCAAACCACGTTTTGCTTCAGCAGGTGTCTGCGCCGCCTTGATCAACGCAATCACTTCATCCACGTTGGATAAGGCAACCGCCAAACCTTCCAGCGTATGCCCGCGCTCACGCGCCTTGCGCAATTCAAACACCGTGCGGCGCGTCACCACTTCACGGCGATGGCTCAAGAAGCACGCCAGCATGTCCTTCAGGTTCAGCAAACGCGGACGCCCATCCACCAGCGCCACCATATTCATGCCGAAGGTGTCTTGCAGCTGGGTTTGCTTATACAGATGGTTCAAGATAACTTCGGGCACTTCGCCGCGCTTGAGCTCGATCACCAGACGCATACCCGATTTATCCGACTCGTCCTGAATATGCGCGATACCTTCTATTTTTTTCTCGTGCACCAGTTCGGCAATTTTTTCCTGCAGCGTTTTTTTATTCACCTGGTAAGGCAGCTCATCCACAATGATGGCCTGCCGGCCATTCCGCTGAATTTCCTCAATATGCGTCCTGGCACGCATGATGACGCGACCACGCCCCGTCATATAGCCGTCGCGCACGCCGGAGACACCGTAAATCAAGGCCGCCGTCGGAAAATCCGGCGCTGGTATGACGGCGATGAGCTCCTCGATAGTCATTGCCGGGTTAGCTAACAGCGCCAAACATCCTTCCACAACTTCGTTCAGATTATGCGGCGGGATATTGGTGGCCATACCCACCGCGATCCCTGAAGAACCGTTGATCAGCAGATTCGGGATACGCGCCGGCAGCACCAATGGCTCTTGCTCGGAACCATCGTAGTTGGGACCAAAATCAACCGTTTCCTTGTCGATATCAATCAGCAGCTCATGGCCAATTCTCGCCATGCGGACTTCGGTATAGCGCATGGCCGCAGCATTATCGCCATCGACCGAACCAAAGTTACCCTGCCCATCAACCAGCATGTAGCGCAACGAGAAATTCTGCGCCATACGCACAATGGTGTCATAAACCGCCGTATCGCCGTGCGGATGGTATTTACCGATCACATCACCCACGATACGCGCAGACTTCTTATAGGCGCGGTTCCAATCGTTGGAGAGTTCGTGCATCGCAAACAACACGCGGCGATGCACCGGCTTTAAGCCGTCCCGCACATCCGGCAACGCCCTGCCTACAATCACGCTCATCGCGTAATCGAGATAAGAGTGCCGCATTTCTTCTTCAAGGCTAATGGGTAGAGTTTCTTTTGCGAACGAATTCATGTCGGCGACCCCAGCCAAAGAATGACCGGGCAATAGCGGTAAAAGTGGTCGATTTTAGCATGCGGACACCACGCTAAAGCTTGCCTGAAGTGCTTGAACCTGATTGAATTGGACGATGAACCCGGAAAACTTGCCCGCAATGATTGATCTGCTGATCCACCCAGAGTGGATCATCCCCATTGAGCCTCGTGGGGTAACCTTATCAGGCCATGCGCTTGCAGTTAAAGACGGGGTCATTGTCGATTTATTGCCGTTTGATGAAGCATCAAAGCGCTATTCGCCAAAAGAGAAAATCAGCCTTCCCGGGCAGGTCATCCTGCCGGGGTTAATCAATCTACATACCCATGCCGCCCTGTCACTGTTGCGCGGCTATGCCGATGATTTACCCCTAAACACCTGGCTTACCCAACATATCTGGCCTGCCGAGGCGCGGCACGCGAGCCCTGATTTTGTGCACACAGGAACGCTACTGGCCTGTGCAGAAATGCTCGCCGGCGGCATTACCACCTTTAGCGACATGTACTTCTTCCCTGCCGCTGCAGCCAAAGCGATTAACCAATCCGGCATGAGGGCGGCGCTAGGACTGGTCGTGATGGACCATCCAACCAACTATGCAACAGATGCGGATGATTATCTTGCCAAAGGCTTGGCATTGCGCGACGCGCAAAAAGACCATCCGCGCTTGAGTTTTTGCCTGGCGCCCCACGCACCTTACACCGTCACAGACAAAACCTTTGAAAAAATTGCAACGTTGTCCGCCCAACTCGACATCCCGGTGCACACACACTTGCATGAAACGCGCCATGAGATTGAGGATGCCATCAAACAACATGGCGTGCGTCCCTTGCAAAGGCTCGATAACCTCGGACTACTCGGCCCTCAACTCATTGCCGTGCATGCTGTTCATCTGAATGCAGCTGACATGGACCGCCTGAGCCACACCGGTTGCCATGTTGCGCTTTGCCCAAGCGCTAACCTCAAGCTGGGTAGCGGCCTGCCGCCGATCGCTGAATTACAGCGCCACAACATTCGCTGTGGGCTGGGCACTGATAGCGCCGCATCAAACAACCGGCTCGATCTTTTCCAGGAAATGCGCCTGACTGCGCTACTTGCCAAAGGCATGAGTGAGGATGCCGCCACCTTCCCTGCACATCATGCACTACAGGCCGCAACATTGAATGCCGCCTGCGCTTTGGGGCTGGACCACCGGATTGGCTCACTTGTGCCTGGCAAAGCCGCCGATCTTTGCGCAGTAAGCCTTGATGATTGGCAACTCCAGCCCTGCTTTGATCCCGCTTCGCATCTTGTTTATGCAGCCAGCCGCGAAAATGTCACCCATACCTGGGTCGCGGGCATTCTGCAAATGCACCAAGGCAAACCGAAAAATATCGAATTACCGCGACTGATCAAGCAAACAAGAATATGGCAAAACCGCATCAATAGCTAAAACCTGTAAATTTTTGCGCGGAGTTTTTCTTGGCTTTTTTATTTTCTGCGCACCTGCTTTGTGCTCAATCTGTACTGAAGTGGAAGTTAAACCAGATGCCGCACTCAGGGAGCCCGGTTTACAGATCACTCATTGAACGTTATATTCAAACCTATGGATCTAACACTGACAAAAAATATAGCTGTCCTCGCGCTGGGTCTCGCACTGGGCCTCGCACTTTTTGGCCTCTTCTTTCCATCCTCTGCAAAAGCAGAGGAAATCCTGCCCAAACCGCTTGTCATCCCGCCACCACCCAAGGTGACTTTCATCAATCGCGCAACAGCCAGCGCTCAGGATGTACTGGATAAAGCCGTTGATATGCTGGGCATTCCGTATCGCTTCGGCGGAAACAGCCCCGAGTCCGGCTTTGACTGTTCCGGTTTTGTGCGCCATGTATTTCTCTCCGGCTTTGGCTTGATGCTTCCTCGCAGTTCGTTTGAACAAAGCAAGGCCGGACAGGTGATTTCAACTAACGAACTCAAGCCAGGTGACTTGGTATTTTTCAATACCATGCGCCGTGCTTTTTCACACGTCGGCATTTATTTGGGCAACGATCAATTTGTCCATGCCCCCCGTACGGGCGACCGTGTCCGCGTCGATAACCTGAGCGATAACTATTGGGTGCAACGCTTTAACGGCGCCCGCCGGGTAAACCCGGAATGACTTGCTGTCTTCGTCCTATCATTCAAAGTAGTTTTCCCTAACCTTCAAGGAACTATCATGAGCCAGCCCGACACCCCCGCTACATCGCCTTTTGCTGTTGCTGTTGAAGCAGGTAAAGATTATTACTGGTGCTCCTGCGGAAAATCCAAAGGGCAGCCTTTTTGCGATGGCAGCCATAAAGGCAGCGCTTTTTCCCCGCTGAAATACACCGCGAGCGAGACGGCAAGCGTTTATTTTTGCGGCTGCAAACACAGCAAGAATGGCGCACTGTGCGACGGATCGCATAAAGCGCTGTCCCTGTAAATCGGCCTTGGGCTGCTTTTAGCCCCACACCGCACGCCTACGCCACGCCTATGCTATTGCGGCCTTTGTGCCCTGTGCTCTTTGCAACATTTGTCCTGCTGTGCTTCGCCTTCATTATTCGCCGTTCGTTTTTTGCCTCTGTAGCCGCCTTATCCACTGATGCTCACCTGGCTATCGGCTGAAATAAGCTTTCCCCCAACTGACACTGCACTTGCAGAACCCGCGGGGGCTAATGGTCCGCTTGCAGCTGGTGGGGATTTATCACCAGACCGCCTTCTCGCCGCTTATGCCCAAGGCATTTTCCCTTGGTACGCAGAAGGGCAGCCCATTTTGTGGTGGAGCCCAGATCCGCGCATGGTGCTCTTGCCTGATGCACTGAAAATATCCCGCTCATTGCAAAAGACGCTGCGCAATCAAGCCTACAGCGTACGGTTGGATACCGCTTTTGCCCAAACCATGACTGCCTGCGCCACCCAGTCTCGCCCCGGCCAAGGCGGAACATGGATCAACCAGGACATGCTCTCAGCGTACCAGCAATTGCACGCCATGGGCTATGCGCACAGTGTGGAGACCTGGATGGACAACACCTTGGTTGGCGGGCTATATGGCATGGCCCTGGGTGGTGTGTTTTACGGTGAGTCCATGTTCAGTCGCCGCCGCGATGCCTCAAAAATTGCCCTGGCACACCTTTGCGCTTACCTCAAACAGCAAGAATTCGGCATAATTGACTGCCAAATGGAAACTCCTCACTTAACCTCGCTAGGCGCAGGCCTTATCCCTCGCAGCCGCTTCATTGCGACAGTGCAAAGCCTTTTAAATGCGGGCAAGGCGCCCGGCCTCTGGCCTGCCTTAGCGATAGACGGCTACTTCAAGGTGTCGCCATGACCCATCCGCACGACTTGCCTGCCTTTCCTTTATTGCAGTTCTACACCACGACGCCCTATAGCTGCTCTTATCTGCCCGACCGCTCTGCGCGTTCGCAAGTGGCCACACCAATCCACCTGATTGATACCAAAACTTACAGCGAGCTGGTTCGTGCCGGCTTTCGACGCAGCGGCATATTCACCTACCGTCCGCGCTGCGACTTATGCCAAGCGTGCTTGCCCATTCGCCTGGATGTCAAAAAATTCCAGCGTACTCGCAGCCAGCGCCGGGCGATGAAGCAACATGCTTCACTCACCGCCCAGGAAGTGCCGCTAAGCTTTAACGAAGGGCACTATCAACTCTACCAGCGCTATCAGAACTTACGCCACGCAGGCGGCGGCATGGATCAGGATAGTCGCGACCAATATGCGCAATTTTTATTGCAAACCCATGTCGACAGCCGCCTGATCGAATTTCGCGAAAACGGCGAACTGCGCATCGTCAGTATTATTGATGTTCTCGATGATGGCCTCTCTGCCGTGTATACCTTCTACGATTGCGCGCTCCCCCAGGCAAGCCTGGGTACATTTGCCATCCTCTGGCAAGTCGCAGAATGTCAGCGCCTGGGGCTGCCCTGGCTGTATCTGGGCTACTGGATCAGCCAAAGTAAAAAAATGGCTTACAAGGAAAACTTTCACCCGCTAAGCGTTCTGCGGCATGGCGAATGGCAGCCCTTTGATCAAGCTGCAAAAAAGCAGCAAAATCCTTAGCGCATGACCTTGGCGCATCACATCAGGCAGTACGCCAAACACCGACCGGAAAACCCGCTTTTGTGCTACAAGGGTGTCACACTGGCCGCCTATCCCTCACGTTGTCGATAGACAGCAAAATAAACCCTGCCACAACCAGGCCTCCCATGCCCAGAAGCAAAAGCGGCCAACGCACGGGGCGATTCCATTCGGCACGTTTTGCTTCTCTTAAGGCAGGGTCGATGCGTTGATATTTCAATGTATTGTTACCCACCTTGCCGGGTTTTCTGTTTTGCAGCCAGACATGTTGCAAGCTGTAATCCTTGGGATGAAAACCCCAAATCCAGGGCGCATCTTTTCTCAACTGGGCGACCATTTGGTCAATCAGCACTTGGCGCCGCGGGCCGTTCTCCATGGCCTGCACTTGGCTAAACAAGGCGTCATACGCCGGGTTGCTGTAATTCGCGGCATTCGATCCATCATGCAACACAGCGGACTGCTGGCTGGACAACAAAAACAAGAAATTTTCCGGATCGGGATAATCTGCATTCCAGCCAAAGTAAAACAGCTGGGCAGCACCTTTACGGATTTTCTCCTGGAACCGGTTGTAATCCGTATTGCGCACGACCAACTGTACATTGATTTGCCCTAACTGCTTTTGCAACCAATCCATGCGCGCTTTTGAACCCACGCCCGTTGCCGTCGTGTCCAGATAAATGACCAGTGGTTCCCCCGTCGTCGCATCACGACCATTCGGCCAGCAAACGTTTGGCCTCGACAATCGGCTTGCGGTGTGCCTGCCCATTCACCCAGTCGTACATGTACGGGTTAATGCCTGCCTCCCCCTCACGGTAACCAAAAATTCCCGGAGGTATCGGGCCTTGCGCGGCCACGCCACGGCCATTTTGAAAAATCGAGATGAATTCTTCCTGCTTGATGGCAATCGAAATGGCCTGCCGCAACAGGCGTGCCCGTTCGCTAGTTGCCGGGTTACTGCCACCAACGAGCGAGTCCAGCCAGTTAAAGCCCATGTAAAAAGTGGATGTCGCCACCGTTGTCGAGAGCGTAATGCCCTGCGCCCGCATGGCCTCCGTCAACGCCGCTTCACCGCCATCAATCACTTGTACGGCTTGGTCAAACGCATCGGAAGAAATGCCGGAAGCATCGTAATAGCCTTGCAAAAATTTATTCCAATAGGGTATCTGCTCTTTTTCCCGCGTGAACACCACTTGATCAATCAAGGGCAAGCGCTTGCCGCAATCTTTCAGCAAGCCATTATTTTGATCCTCTGGCTCGCCTTCACAGGGATAGCGTTCATCGCGAAAATTCGGGTTGCGCTGCAACACCATGCGTGCATTCGGATCATTCTCGGTCAGCATGTAGGGCCCTGTGCCCACCGGATACCAATCGAGCGTCAGATTCTTTTTCACCATCCCGGGCTGACTGTAAAACTTATCTGCCTCCCAAGGCATAGGCGAAAAAAACGGCATGGATAGCCAATATAAAAATTGCGGATACTTACCTTTGATGCGGATGCGGTAGCGATAACGATCCAGCGCCGTCACCCCTTCGAGGGCGTATTGGCGCAAATCCAGCCACGCATCCCGCCGTCCTGCCAGCGCCGACTTTTGCAGATTCTTGGCAAAATCTCCCAAGCCCGCGATATATCCGCCCATCAAACCCATAATCGGCGAATGCAGATGCGGATGCGCCAAGCGCTTGATGCCATAAACATAATCCTCCGCCACCAGCTCGCGCGTGCCCGTTGCCGGAAAGTCAGCCAGGATGGCAATCGTTGACAACTGCGCAGCGGATACGTGGTGATAGAGGTAAGACTGATCCGCCGCCCGGGCAAAAGCCGGATGGGGCTGATAAAACGTACCGGGTTTAATGGCAATCACATAATCGGTAAACGCGATTTTTTCTGTCGGCGCATTCTCTGGCAAGGGTTGCCCTTGCGCATCCAGATAGCTTGGTTCAGGCAGTGCTTCAGCTGTTGCGGGGATAAGCGTGTAAGGCCGTTTGAGGTAGTGATATTGCAGGGGCGGCTCGTAAATCTGGGCGGTAAAGGCAATCTCGTCCTCGCTATACGACTGCACCGGATCGAGATGTTTTGGCCGGTCGACAAAGGCGGTATATAAAATGTTTTTACCCCGTTCGTTGGCCGGATAAGGGTTGTTCCACGCATCATCACAACCGCCGACTAAGCCGCCGACCAGGGCTGCGCCAAAAATCAATAACAGAATGCGAAAGAAGCTTGCCATGACGGCGAGTTTAGCCGATCCGCTATAATCATCGCGGTCTATTCAACCGAATTCAATAGAGGAAAAACGATGGGCTTTCTTAGCGGCAAACGCATTCTGATCACCGGGTTGCTCTCCAACCGATCCATCGCTTATGGCATTGCCAAAGCCTGCCACCGTGAAGGCGCCATCCTCGCCTTCACTTATCAGAACGAACGTTTTTTAGATCGCATCACCAAGTTTGCCGAAGAGTTTGATTCAAAAGCCGTCTTTCCCTGTGATGTAGCCGAGGATGCCCAAATAGACAATCTTTTCGCGGAAATTGCCAAGCAGTGGGATGGCCTGGATGGCCTGGTGCACTCCATCGCCTTTGCCCCCACCGAGGCGATCGAAGGTGATTTTCTGGATGGCATATCGCGTGAAGCGTTTCGTATCGCGCATGATATTTCCTCCTACAGCTACGCAGCGCTGGCCAAAGCCGCGCGCCCGCTATTGCTCAAGGGCAATAATCCATCACTGCTTGCCATGACCTACCTTGGCGCTGAGCGCACCATGCCCAACTACAACACCATGGGCTTGGCCAAAGCCAGCCTGGAAGCGGCGACCCGTTATCTCGCTTTTTGCCTCGGCCCGCAAGGCATTCGCGCTAACGCCATTTCAGCTGGCCCCATTAAAACCCTGGCTGCATCAGGCATTGGAAACTTTGGCAAACTCCTCGCCTACAACGCCCACCACGCACCCTTGCGCCGCAATATCACCATTGAAGAAGTCGGCAACGCTGCGGCCTTCCTGCTCTCGGATTTATCCAGCGGCATGACGGGGGAGATCATGTACGTCGATGGCGGGCTGAACACCACGGCTCTGGGCAATACGGATCCCCTGCCCGCTTGAATCCACCCTTCTTCCATTTTCAGGCTTATTGCCCAAATATTCTTACGGCATGAATTGTCTTTTTAATACAGTAGCCCTCATTGGCAAATACAAAAGCCCGGAAATTTCAGAGTCTTTGCTCACCCTGGCGGCCTTTCTGCGCAGCCAAGACCTGGAAGTCTTAATTGAAGAAAGTGCCGCAGCGGCGATAGTGCCGCATCATTACACCGCCGCCAGCTTTGAGTCCATAGGCCAGCGTGCCGACCTGGCGGTTGTGCTCGGCGGGGATGGCACCTTGCTCAATGCCGCGCGCTGCCTGGCTGAGTTTGATGTGCCACTGGTTGGCGTAAACCAAGGTCAGCTGGGCTTCATGACCGACATTGCACGGGAATCCATGATAGAGAGCATGACCGCCATTCTTGCCGGGAAATTCTCGCGCGAGCAGCGCTTCTTGCTCAATGCGGAGGTATTGCGCCATGGCGAATGCGTAAGCCAGGCGTTGACGCTCAATGACGTGGTCATCAACAAGGGTGACACGGGGCGTTTAATCGAGCTGGAAGTCAAAGTAGATAACGAGCTGATTCATATCCTGCGTGCAGATGGCCTGATTATCGCCACGCCCACGGGCTCGACTGCTTATGCGCTCTCGGCCAACGGCCCCATTTTGCACCCCTCGGTCGCGGGCATTGCGATTGTGCCCTTGTGCCCCCACGCCCTCACGAATCGTCCGATCACCGTCAGCGATAACGGTTGCATTACCGTCACGCTCATCCCGCCACACGATGGCCGCATCCATTTTGACGGCCAAAAGCGCTTTGAATGCCTAGCGGGTGACGTCGTTCACGTCCAGAAGTCAGGCTATGCCATCACCTTGCTCCACCCGCCAGGCTACAGCTACTTCGCCATGTTGCGCGAAAAGCTGCACTGGAGTGCGACGCCACGCCATTGATTACGCACCAGCATTTACCCCAATTCCACCGCCACCCCATCCAAAACCCATGCTTCAGCGCTTGCTCATACGTGACTTTGTGATTGTTGACCAGCTAGAGCTTGAATTTAGTTCCGGCTTTGGCGCACTCACCGGTGAGACAGGCGCTGGCAAATCCATACTGATTGATGCGCTCTCGCTCATCCTGGGCGAACGCGCAGATGCTTCGGTCATTCGAGCCAGTGCTGAGCGTGCGGAAATCACGGCTGAATTTGACCTTCCTGAATCTGGCGTGCTGGCCGATTGGCTGCAAGCCAATGATTTTGACACCACATCATGCCTGTTGCGCCGGATTATTGACCAAGGCGGCCGCTCGCGCGCCTACATCAACGGCACAGCCGCCACCCTCGGCCAACTGCGCGAAATCGCCCGTTATCTCGCCGACATTCATGGCCAGCATGCGCATCACTCGCTGCTGCATAGCGATGCCCAGCGGGCTCTCCTGGACACCCACGCCAACGCGCATGAATTGCTCACGCAAACCGCCCTCGCTTACGCCGCCTGGCGCCAAGCGCGTGAAGCCAGGCTGGCCGCAACCAGCGACCGCGAAGCTGCCGAGCGCGAACACGAATTACTCACCTGGCAAGTCAATGAACTCAACTCGCTTGGCTTTGATGCGGATGAATGGCAGGAAACCGAGGCCGAACAACGGCGTTTAGCGAATGCCAGCGCCTTGCTCGAAGCCGCATCGAACGCACTCGCTATCCTGGATGAAGGCGACACTGCCGCACTCTCTGCCCTGCAGCATGCGGGCGTCCAGCTCAACGAATTGACCGCAGCCGACCCCGCACTCACTGACGCCGCATCACTCTTTGACAGCGCCATCATCCAGCTCGAAGAGTCGGCGCTGGCGCTACGGCGTTATCAGGACAGGTTAGAGCTTGACCCAACGCGCTTGGCGTCACTGGATCAACGCATTGATGCGGTCATGCAAATGGCGCGCAAATATCGCATCACGCCAACCGAAATTCCTGCTCTGCTCGCGCGGCTCGCGCAACAACTTGAAGAACTCAACCTGCGCGCTGACCCCAGCGCCCTGGCTGAACGCGAAAAAACCACCGAGGCCGCTTACCTCGCCCTGGCTAAAAAGCTGTCTGCCTTACGCGCACAGGCAGCAAAAAAACTCTCCATTGCCGTCACCGCCGGTATGCAAGAGCTGGCCATGGGCGGCGGGCAATTTCACATCGCCCTCACTCCGCTCACCGAAGGGGCCTTATTCGGATTGGAGAACATTGAATTTCAAGTCGCGGCCAATGCTGGCCAATCACTGCGTCCGCTGGCTAAAGTCGCTTCAGGGGGCGAGCTCTCGCGCATCGGTTTGGCCTTGCAGGTCATTGCCAGCCAAGCCAACACGGCGGGCACCTTGATCTTCGACGAAGTGGATGTCGGCATCGGCGGGCGTGTTGCGGAAATTGTCGGCCGCATGTTGCGTTCCTTAGGCCAAACGCGCCAGGTTTTATGCGTCACCCACCTGCCGCAAGTGGCTGCACAAGCAGACTGGCAATGGTCGGTCGTCAAAGAGACGCGTAACAAACAGGTTGTCTCGTCAGTACAGATGCTGGATCAAACCGGACGCATCGCAGAAATTGCGCGCATGCTGGGCGGGGAAAAAATTACCTCAACCACGCAACGTCACGCAGCGGAAATGCTGGGGCTGGGCTTGAATACCACTGGTTGAGTTTCTCACCTGGCATGGCTTCAATAAGCATCATTTGCTTTTCAGCCGATATTCGCAATGCGGCTTGATGCATTCTGCATAGAGGTAGAGCGCATGTTCGCGCAACTCAAAGCCCCGCTGTTTGACAATATCATGTTGCCGCTTCTCAATTTCCGGATCGAAGAATTCCTCTACCCGGCCACACTGCAAACACACCAAATGGTCATGGTGATGCCCTTCGTTTAATTCGAAGGTTGCCTTGCCTGACTCGAAATGGTGGCGTTGCAACAACCCAGCCTGCTCAAATTGCGTCAACACACGATACACCGTAGCCAGGCCAACATCCATGCCATCGGTTAACAAAAGACGATAAACATCTTCTGCCGTGATATGACGAACGCCCTCGTCTTTCGCAAGTTTCTGGAACAAGTCGAGAATTTTCAAACGCGGCAATGTGGCTTTAAGGCCGATACTTTTAAGATCGTCCGGATGAGTCTTCATAAGGTAAACAAGGAACCACAAGCACAGGTCGCAATGGCCTTGTATGATATAGTTTTCGCGCGCTCCTTGGGCACTCTTTCAATAGATTCATGACATCAATAACCGCTCAAAAAACAAAAAAATTCGCCAAAGACTGCTGGCACCCCCTCTAAAATAGCGTCTCCATCCCCCCAAAGCAATGCACTGATTGCTGGAAAATATATGAAGCAATTCACCTATCCGCTCGTTTTTTTAATGGCCTCCTTAAGCGCGGCCTGCTCCACCCTTAACCCGGCCTATTCTTACATTCAGCCGTATCGCATCGATGTGCGCCAAGGTAACTGGGTGACGCAAGACATGATGTCGCAACTCAAACCCGGCCAAACGCGTGAGCAAGTGCGTTTCATTTTGGGCTCCCCCCTGGTCACCGACATGTTTCATGCCGACCGCTGGGATTACATTTATCGCTTGCAGCCTGGCCGGGGTGAAGCCGAACAACGCCGCATCACGGTCTTTTTCCGGGATGACAAGCTCGTCCGTGTCGGCGGGGATGTTGTGGCCGATAACGGCAAAAAACCACCACCCAAAGAAACCAGCCAAATCCTAGACCTCTCCGCACCTGCGGATAAAAACAACCCGCAATCACCAACCAAAGAATGAAAAAAATCCGCTATGCCATCGCAGGCAGTGCTGGCCGCATGGGCCGCACCCTCATTGAAGCCATCCTGAAAAATGAACACGCAACCCTGGCCGCAGCGCTCGAACATGATGCCAGCCCCTATCTAGGCAAGGACGCTGGCGAACTGGTGGGCTCACCTTGTGGCGTGCTCATCTCAAGCGAGATTGCTGCCGCCCTGACAAACGCCGACTGCCTGATTGACTTTACCCGGCCTGAAGCAACGCTTGTGCATCTGGCTGCCTGTGAAGCGGCGGGTGTCAGCCTCATTATTGGCACCACCGGATTTAGTGTGGAAGGCAAACAAGCGATCGAAAATGCTGCGCAAAAAATTCCCGTCGTATTCGCCCCGAATATGGCAGTGGGCGTCAATGCCGTTTTCAAGCTGTTGTCACTGGCAGCCAAAATCCTCAACACAGGCTACGACATTGAAGTGATTGAAGCGCATCACCGCCATAAAGTCGATGCGCCTTCAGGCACTGCGCTACGCATGGGCGAAGTCGTGGCTCATGCGTTGGGACAAGACTTGTCCGCATGCGCCATTTATGGGCGCCAAGGCCACACCGGCGAGCGGCCTGCGGCACAAATAGGCTTTTCCACCATTCGTGGTGGCGATATTGTGGGCGATCATACCGTCTTGTTTGCTGGTGAAGGCGAGCGCATTGAAATCACTCACAAGTCTGCCAGCCGCATGTCATATGCCCTCGGTGCTTTGCGCGCTGGCCGATTTTTGGCAGACAAATCTCATGGCTTGTTCGATATGCAGGATGTGCTGGGGTTAAAGTAATCGCAGTAATTCCCATACTGCCACTCACGCCAAAGACGCCAAAGAAACCACAACGCAAAAAAACGGCCAACCTGTTAGGCAGGTTGGCCGTTTTTTTGCTTATTACTTGGCAATCGTGTTTAGTCTGCTTGTGCAGTATCAAGTTGCCTCGCTGCGACCTGCGCGCTTGCGATCGTGCTCTTTGAGAAAGCGCTTGCGGATACGTATGGATTTTGGCGTGATCTCAACTAGCTCATCATCCGCAATGAATTCCACAGCGGATTCAAGACTTACCTGAATCGGCGTTATCAAACGAACCGCTTCGTCCGTGCCGGATGAGCGCACGTTGGTGAGCTGCTTGCCCTTGATGGGATTCACCACCAAATCGTTATCGCGGCTGTGAATGCCGATGATGATGCCCTCGTACAATGGATCCCCCGGGCTGACAAACATGCGGCCGCGATCTTGCAACTTCCACAAAGCATAAGCCACTGCAGCGCCATCGTCTTGCGAAATCAGCACACCATTGCGGCGTTCCGCCATGGCACCCGCCATAGGGCCGTAATCATCAAAAATATGACTAGCCAGCCCTGTGCCACGAGTCAAGGTCAAAAACTCGCCCTGGAAACCAATCAGGCCACGCGCAGGAATGCGGTATTCAAGACGCACACGCCCTTTACTGTCCGATTCCATATTCTGCAAATCGCCGCGACGGCGACCCAGCTCTTCCATCACGCCGCCCTGGTGATCATTTTCGATATCCACGGTAAGCAACTCATAAGGCTCGCACTTCTCCCCGTTGATTTCCTTGAACAATACACGCGGACGCGATACAGCCAGTTCATAACCTTCACGGCGCATGGTTTCCAACAAAATCGTCAGATGCAACTCGCCACGACCTGAAACCAGGAACACATCGGCATCTTCGGTTTCTTCAACGCGCAACGCCACGTTGGCCAGCAACTCTTTTTGCAAGCGTTCACGAATCTGGCGGCTGGTAACGAATTTACCTTCCTTGCCTGCCAAGGGCGATGTATTGACCTGAAAGTTCATGGTCAGCGTTGGCTCATCCACAACCAATGGGGGCAAACCCACAGGATTCAGGGTATCGCATATCGTAACCCCAATCCCGACTTGATCGATTCCGGTCACGAGAACAATGTCACCAGCTTCGGCTTCAGTTGCCTGCTCACGCTCCAAGCCTTTGAACATCATGATCTGGCCAATTTTTGACTTGCCCTTGGCCTCGTCACCATACATCACGGCAACTTCCTGGCCCACCTTGATACGCCCCTGCTTGATGCGGCCAATCCCGATACGACCGACATAGCTGCTGTAATCCAGCGAGCAGATTTGCAGCTGCAGAGGCTTTTCAGCATCCACGTCAGGCTGCGGTGTATACTTGATAATCGCCTCATACAGCGGACGCATGTCCGTGCCGGGTTTAGTCGCATCCAGCATGGCAAAACCATTCAATGCTGAAGCAAAAACCACAGGGAAGTCCAGTTGATCTTCCGTTGCGCCGAGTTTGTCGAACAGATCAAACGTCTGGCCAATCACCCAGTCGGGACGCGCGCCAGGACGGTCGATTTTATTGACCACGACGATAGGCTTTAAACCCAGCGCCAAGGCCTTGCGCGTCACAAAGCGGGTTTGCGGCATCGGGCCTTCAACTGCATCCACCAGAAGCAACACACCATCCACCATCGAGAGCACGCGCTCGACTTCGCCACCAAAGTCAGCGTGGCCCGGGGTATCGACGATGTTGATGTGGGTGCCTTCAAAATCAATGGCACAGTTTTTGGAAAGAATCGTGATGCCGCGTTCTTTTTCAAGATCGTTGGAGTCCATCACACGTTCCGAGAGCTGCTGGTGCGCAGCGAACGTGCCAGACTGGCGTAACAATTGATCAACCAGCGTGGTTTTACCGTGGTCAACGTGGGCGATAATGGCGATGTTTCTGAGGGAACGGGACATAGTAGGTATCAGTTATAAAAACAAGTCATGCTGCAGTGCATGAAAGGGCGAGAATTCTACCATGCCCCAATCACCCACTCGCAGCTTTTATGCTTGAATTTTCAGGAGAATTTATGCTTGGCGTGATTGGTGGCAGTGGTTTGACTCAGTTGGCTAACCTGGATGTATCGCATCGCGAAATCGTCCGAACCGCCTACGGCGACCCCTCCGGCCCTTTCATTTTTGGTCGTTTGGGTTGCCAGGACATTGTGTTCATTGCCCGGCATGGTTACGGCCATACCATTCCACCGCATTTGGTGAATTACCGCGCCAATCTGGCAGCTCTGCAAAGCGTCGGGGTCACCCGTGTTATCTCTGTGGCCTCCGTGGGCGGCATACGCGCCGATCTCGCCCCGAGCACGCTCGTGATTCCCAATCAGATCATTGACTACACTTGGGGACGCGAGGTGACCTTTCAATCCGGCACCGAGGGACCGGTCAAACACATTGATTTTACTGAGCCTTATTCCCAGAACATGCGCCAGCTCTTGCTTGATGCGGCAGCGCAGACGCAAGAGCGCATCGTGGATGGCGCTGTGTATGCCGCAACTCAAGGTCCCAGACTCGAAACCGCTGCTGAAATTAGTCGGTTCTCGCAAGACGGCGCGGATATAGTCGGCATGACGGGGATGCCCGAAACCAGCCTGGCGCGTGAGCTTGACTTGCCTTACGCCGCCCTCTGCGTAGTCGCCAACTGGGCTGCCGGCCGCGGGGATTCGCTGCATGCCATTCAATTCGACGCCTTGGAAGACGCATTGCAAAATGCCATGGCGCGCGTGCGCCGCCTCATTGCCCATCTGTGTGCCGCATGATCCAGCCTGTCCTTCATATGGGTGATGCCAGGCTATTACGCGTTGCTGAACCGGTGACGGAATTCGGCACGCAAGCTTTAGCGAGCCTGGTGCAAGACATGCGTGACACCATGGCGCATTTGCAAGGAGCGGGCATTGCCGCGCCGCAGCTTGGCGTCAATTTGCGGGTGGTGATTTTTGGTGGCCAACCCAGCGTCCGCTACCCGCAAGCCCCGACCATTCCGGATACCGTATTGATCAACCCGCAACTCACGCCACTGGTTGAAGAAACGGAAGAGGGTTGGGAAGGCTGCCTCTCGGTGCCGGGACTAAGAGGCATGGTGCCGCGCTGGACGCATTTACGCTACACAGGCTACACCCTTGAAGGTGAGTGCTTTGAGCGCGCCGTCAGCGGCTTTCATGCACGCGTTGTGCAGCATGAGGTGGATCACCTGGAGGGCATTTTGTATCCCAGAAGGATTGCCGACCTCGCCCGCTTTGGCTTTATCGAGGCACTGGAAAATCCATAACACTACCGCACATAGCGCCGATGAAGCCGCCCCGAATCATGAAATCCATCCACTTCGTTGCACGAGGGGCTGGCAAATGGGTCCACCCCGCCCCCCGCCCATCCTTCCCTCGCGGGGAAGCTTTTATCCGGCCCGCTGCGTCCGATGATGACACAGCGCACTTGCCCAAGCCTTTCACGTTAAAAAATTAACCAACCATGAACAGCAACATTTTTAACGAACTCTCGCTTATCGACTACGCAGCCTTGGGCTGGTTCTTTTCATGCTGGGTGGGTTACAGCTTTTTTTCCGAACAAAGCACACTCGCGCATCGGGGCCTGGTCGGGGTTTCACATGATTACCGGCTGGCCTGGGCAGAGCAAATGCTGACCCGTGAAGTCCGCATTGTGGATTCGGCCTTGGTAGGCAATTTGATGACCAGCGTTTCTTTTTATGCCAACACCACAATTTACATTATCGCGGGTTTGATGGCGATCATGGGCACGCTCGATAAAACCATGTCGGCAACCGACTTTCTGCCCTTTACGCATAGCTCGGGCCGCGCATTATGGGAGCTAAAACTGATGCTTTTGCTCGGCATTTTCATTTTTGCGTATTTCAAATTCACCTGGGCTTTAAGGCAACTCAACCTGCTCTCCATCTTGATCGGAGCGGCCCCTCACGTGTCTGCCCCGGAAGCCGAACGCAATACCTTCAGCCATCGCATGGGCACGGTAAACACTTTGGCGGGGGACGAATTTAACCGCGCCATTCGTGCCTATTATTTCGGGCTGGCCACCCTGTGCTGGTTTATTCAACCGTGGCTATTTATCGCCATGACCACCGCCATCACGCTCGTGCTCTATCGACGCGACTTTTTATCCCATACGCTCAGTGCATTGCGTGATTAGCTATTGCTTCGTACCCAATAGCCAATAACCGCTTAGTGCGTCCGCGCGTAATCGCGTAATGCCTCGTCGCTCACCAGAAAAATCTTCTCTTCACTGGATGCGGTATCCAGCCAGATGGCGGCAAGGCCGGGGAAAGCCATATCCACCTGCTCGCGGTTATGCCCCACTTCGATGGCAATGAATCCGCCTGTGTTTAAATGGTCTGCGGCCTCCGCCAACAAGCGACGCACTATGTCCAGCCCATCCTCACCCGCAGCGAGTGCGAGCGTCGGCTCATGGCGATATTCCATCGGCAATGCCACCATCGCTTCAGCCGTGACATAGGGCGGATTACTCAAAATGAGATCATATCGTTTGCCTGCGACAGCGGCGAACAAGTCTGATTCAATCGGCTGCACGATGCCATTTAAGCCATAGTCCGCAATGTTGCGTTTGGCCACGGCAAGCGCGGCGGGTGAAAGATCAATCGCGTCAATTTGCGCATCCGGAAACGTATGCGCCATCAGAATCGCCAGGCAGCCTGATCCCGTACATAAATCCAGCGCGCTCGTCACGCCGTCAACATCGGCCACCCATGGCGAAAAACCCTCTGCGAGCAACTCGGCAAAATAAGAGCGCGGCACGATCACGCGCTCGTCCACATAAAAGCGGAAATCCCCCAGCCACGCTTCTTGCACGATATAGGCTGTTGGCAAACGGCGCGCAATACGTTGCTCCAGAGCCTGCCAGACGACCAAGCGTTCAGCCTTGGTCAGACGTGCATCAATAAAAACTTCCAGCCGGTCACGCGGCAACTTGAGCGTGGCCAGCAGCAACCAAATGGCCTCATCCCAAGCGTTATCTGTACCATGACCGAAAAAAAGCGCGCCTTCGGTAAAGCGGCTCACCGCCCAGCGCAACCAGTCGCGCAGGGTGATCAACTCGTCAATCACATCCGTGGCCGTCATGACATCAGCCGATCAAACGTGCCTTCATAGATTTTTGCCAATGGCTCTAATTCCGCCACCGCTATCCGTTCGTCAATTTTATGAATGCTTTCATTGGTCGGCCCGAATTCGACCAGTTGATCGCAGATATCCGCGATGAATCGGCCATCTGATGTGCCGCCCGTGGTCGCCAGTTCCGTCGCCATCCCGGTCACTTCATGAATGGATTCCGCAATCGCAGCCGAGAGCGTACCACGCAGCGTGAGGAAGGGTTTGGCGCCCAGCGTCCATTGGATGTCGTAATCCAGACCGTGACGATCAAGCAGCTCGTGCACACGCGCCTCTAAACCTTCTGCTGTACTGGCAGTAGAAAAGCGGAAATTGAACATGATTTCAAACCTGCCAGGACTCACGTTATTGGCGCCTGTGCCTGCATGGGCATTCGATATCTGCAAACTGGTCGGTGGAAAATCCTCATTGCCTGCATCCCAAGTCACCGACACTAATTCAGCCAGGGCAGGCGCAGCCAAGTGCACGGGGTTTTTCACCAAATGCGGATAGGCCACATGGCCTTGCACCCCGTTGACAACCAGCTTGGCCGAGAGCGACCCACGACGGCCATTTTTAACCGTATCTCCCACCCGATCAACACAGGTAGGCTCGCCCACGATACAGTAATCCATACGCTCACCGCGCACTTTTAACGCCTCCACCACACGTACCGTGCCATTGACTGCATCCCCCTCCTCATCTGACGTGAGCAGCAAAGCCAAAGAGTCGGCGCTGGCGGGACGGCGATGGAGCAAACGTTCCAATGCCACAACGCACGCCGCCAAGGAGCTTTTCATGTCCGCAGCGCCACGCCCATAGAGGTAACCGTCACGAATCTCGGGGGCAAAGGGTGGCGAAGTCCATTTGTCCAATGGGCCGGTGGGGACAACATCCGTATGGCCGGCAAAGCAAATCAGCTTGCCCGTTGCGTTATCCCCCTGGCCGCATCCCTGTCGCTTAGCCCATAAGTTGGAAACGCCGCCCACATCCATGCGCTCTACCGTAAACCCCAGCGGGATCAACCACGAAGCAATCAAATCCAAGCAACCTGCATCATCCGGGGTAATTGAGGGGCGCGCTATCAAGGCTTTTACTTTTTCGAGAACGGGCATAAATTACTCAGCATCCAATTTAAGGTTGAACTCACTAAAGCTTGTGCCCGGCGTTAACGAGCGCACCGGATCATCTGTGTGGCTTTCGCCAGGCACGGCCGTAGGGGATGTGGCGTTGTTGATGAGCCATTGCAGGTTATTCGCAGAATCCGCATTATCCAGCGCCTCATCCAGCGTAATGACATTGGCACGATAGAGCGCAAACAGGCATTGCTCAAACGTCTGGCTGCCCGCCACCATGCTTTTTTCCATGGCTTCTTTGATCTCGTTAAGGTCACCCTTCTCGATCAGCTCGCTGATGTAACGCGAGTTCACCAGCACTTCGACAGCCGGCGTGCGGCTGCCATCGAACTTTTTAACCAACCGCTGGGAAATAATGGATTTCAATGCCACCGAAAGGTCAGCCAACAGAGAAACGCGATTTTCCAGTGGGTAAAAGCTGATAATCCGCCCCATCGCATGGTAACTATTGTTAGCATGCAACGTGGCAATGCACAAATGGCCGGACTGGGCATAAGCGATGGCTTGGCTCATGGTCTCCTTGTCGCGGATTTCGCCAATGAAAATGACATCCGGTGCCTGGCGCAAGGCATTTTTCAGCGCGCGTTGAAAAGACAAGGTGTCCGCACCCACCTCGCGCTGATTCACGATGGATTTCTTGTTGCGAAACAAAAACTCGATAGGGTCTTCCAGCGTCAAAATATGGCCGGTTTGATGGGCATTTCGATAATCCAGCATCGAGGTGAGCGTCGTAGTTTTACCTGAACCGGTTGCACCAACAATCAGCACCAAGCCCCGCTTTTCATTCACGATTTCCTTCAAGATATCCGGCAAGCCCAGCGTATCCAAATCGGGCACATCAATCGGGATATACCGCGCCACCATGGCAGGCGTGCCGCGCTGAAAAAAACACGACAGACGAAAGACACCCACCTTGGATAAGCTGTAACGCACATTGAGCTCGCGCTCCCGGTCAAGTTCGGCAATTTGCTCGGCCGTCAGCACTTCGGCCAACAAAGCGGTCATCGTCGCCAAATCAATGGCCGCCGCATTGACCGGCATGGCATTGCCGTTGATTTTGATCGTGATCTGGGCACCACAAGAAAAAAACAGATCCGACGCACCCTTGGTGACCATCAACTGAAACAGCTTGTGCATGTTGCTCATCGGGCTATCCCCTGCATGCCGACATCAGTCTCTTAACAATTCATTAATACTCGTTTTTGCACGGGTTTGCGCATCCACACGCTTCACAATCACCGCACAATATAGGCTGTATTTGCCATCAGCTGACGGCAAATTGCCGCTCACCACTACGGAGCCCTCAGGCACGCGGCCATAAGTAACCTCGCCCGTTGCACGATCGTAAATTTTCGTGCTTTGGCTGATATATACACCCATCGAGATAACGCAGTTATCTTCCACAACCACGCCTTCAACCACCTCAGAACGCGCACCGATAAAACAATGGTCACCGATGATGGTCGGGTTCGCCTGCAAAGGTTCCAACACCCCGCCAATGCCCACACCACCGGACAAATGCACATGCTTGCCAATCTGCGCGCAAGAGCCCACCGTAGCCCACGTGTCCACCATCGTGCCTTCACCGACATAGGCGCCGATGTTCACATAACTTGGCATGAGCACCACGTTTTTGCCAATAAAGCTGCCACGGCGCGCAACAGCCGGCGGCACAACGCGAAAACCGCCCCGTTCAAATTGATGCGCATCGTAATGTGCAAACTTGGTCGGCACTTTGTCAAAATAACGCATCGGCCCATTGCCCATCACTGCGTTATCTTCCAAACGGAACGAGAGCAAAACGGCTTTCTTGATCCATTGATGCGTCGTCCATTGACCATCAATTTTCTCAGCCACACGCAGTGTGCCCTGATCCAATTCACCCAACACATGCGCTACCGCATCACCAACTCTGGCTGGCGCCGCACCAGGTTTTAAGCTTGCGCGATCCTCCCACGCTTGTTCAATGGTTTGTTGTAATTCATTCTGCGGATTGTTCATGGTGTGCTCTTTCACAAAGTGAGACAAAAATCATTGATTCGCTGAGCCGCTTCAAGGCAATCCTCAACACTGGGCACTAAAGCGATACGGATAAAGTTTTCCCCCGGATTCATGCCATTGGCAACCCGCCCGAGAAAACTGCCCGGCAAGACAGCTACGTTTTTCTCCTCAAGCAAACGGCGGGCAAAATCTGTGTCAGGAATCGGCGTTTTCGCCCACAAATAAAAGCCTGCATCAGGGATACTGCATGGCAGATGGGGAGCAATGAGAGGAGTGACGGCACTAAACTTTTCGGCATAGAGACGACGATTATCCAGCACATGGGCTTCATCATTCCACGCAGCCACACTCGCCGCTTGCACGGCCGGGTTCATCGCGCCGCCATGATAGGTGCGGTAAAGCAAAAACTTTTTCAGCACTGTTGCGTCACCCACCACAAAACCCGAGCGCAAACCTGGCACATTGGAGCGCTTGGACAAGCTGGAAAAAACCACCAGCTGCCGATAATCATCCCGCCCAAGTTGCCGAGCTGCCGTTAAAGCGCCCAAAGGGGGAGCGGATTCATCGCAATAAATTTCGGAATAACACTCGTCCGACGCAATCACAAAACCATATTGATCAGCAAGTCGAAATAACTCGCACCATGCATCTAAAGTCATCACGTTACCGGTCGGATTCCCTGGCGAGCACACATAAACCAACTGCACATCACGCCAGACTGCCTCGGGCAATGCGGGCCAATCCATCGCAAAACCGTTTTCCGGCAGCGCATTTAAATAGACGGGATCCGCACCCGCCAACAAGGCAGCGCCTTCGTAAATCTGGTAAAACGGATTCGGGCAAACCACCTTTGCACCAAGCCGAGTTCGGTCAATAACGGTTTGCGCAAAGGCAAAAAGCGCCTCGCGTGAACCATTCACCGGCAATATTTGCGTGGCTACATCCGGCAACGGTATGGCATATCTGCGCGCCAGCCAGTGACTGATGGCTTCGCGCAAAGCCAATGAGCCTTGCGTCGTGGGATACTGCGCCAAACCATCCAGATGCTCACTCAAGGCATGCCGAATTAACGCGGGCGTTGCATGCTGCGGCTCACCAATGGATAGACGGATTTCGCGAAAAGTCGGCGCTGGCAACACGGCGCGACACAACTGACGCAGCCGCTCAAAAGGATAGGACTGCAAACGGGCTAGATCAGGATTCACAAGAAGCAAGGGATGAAAATAAAGGAACATTATAAGACAGCCCCTCAAGCCCTGAGCCCAACGCAGGTTTTCTTTTAGCCTGCCAGCAGGTAAGTAGCATCATAGGGTTTGATCAATGTCATAATGGCAGCACTATCAAAATAGATATCAAGCCCAGCTGTGAAGGTTCAGCAAAGACACAGTTTTGCAGCTTCCTGCAGCCGCATTGTCGCCGAAAAACAAGCACCCATATTCCATAGCACTATGTCGATCTTCCAAGCGGAAAATTTCATTATCATCGGCGTAACGCTTGGAGGCCAGACTTTCCGGCCGAGCGACTGGGCCGAACGTATCTGTGGCGTTATGTCCGCATTTGGCGCTGAGCGACGCATGGCCTACTCGCCTTATGTTCTCCCAGGCACTCAGGATGGTTATAAATGCGTCTTTGTCAGTGCCGATCTTTATAAAGTCGAGCCGATGGCATATACCTTTTTGGTTAACTTTGCTAAAGACAACCAACTCAAAGTCACCTCCGGTAAAGCCCCCCCGCCTCAGGAAGACAATAAGACTTCACTGTGACCAAAGACATGGTAATGTTATCAGCACGTTATCTGAAAGGGGACAACTGTAGCAATCCCGTCCACAAATTAACGCTGATAACCAACTAACTGTCGATAGCCATTTTCAATTTATTGCCTAATAAAGCATTCCTGAGCACAAACTTTCCATGCTATCGCCAAACAATACTGCCAACAAAACCAGCTTTGTTCGCGGATTATTAAGTGCAGGCATCTTGCCGGAAGATGACCCGGAAACCCGACTCAATAAATCGCTTTTGATGCTGGCCACAGGCTTATTCACAGTAACCGCCATGCTGTGGCCCTTACTTTATTCTGTTTTGGGCAAGCCACTACCAATAACATTGCCGTTTGTTTTTCAGCTACTGCTCACGGGCAATATGTTGTTGTACATCAAGACCAAGAATTTTTATTTCTTTCGCACGACGCAACTTGCATTTTTTCTTTTTTTCCCATTTATCACCCAATGGGCGATGGGCAACCTCATCTCGTCTAGCGGAATTATTTTGTGGGGATTGATTGCACCCATTGGCGCACTGCTTTGTATTGGCGCTAACCAATCGGTTGGCTGGTTTTTCGCCTGGGCATTTCTCACCGCCTTATCCGGTGCCATGGACTACTATTTAGCAGACCCTTTAGCCCCATCAATGCCGCTAGTTATACCAATTCGCACCAGCTTGGCGTTCTTCACCTTGAACTTTATGGCGCTGGCGGTGCATATCTATTTATTGCTACGTTATTCGGTATTAGAAAAACGCAAAGCACAAAAAGTATCAGAAGAAACCTATACACAACTTCTTCTCGAACAAGAGCGAGCAGAAAGCCTGCTTCTCAACATTCTACCTGCCCCCATTGCTGACCGCTTAAGACATGAACATCAAACCATTGCAGATGGTTTTGCGGATGTCACAGTCATGTTCGCCGACATTGTTAACTTTACGCAATTATCTGCAAGCCTATCACCCAACCAGATATTTACAGCGCTTAATCTAGTATTTTCTTCATTCGATGAAATGGCCGACAAGTATCAACTAGAAAAAATTAAAACCATTGGCGATGCCTACATGATTGCAGGTGGTCTTGATAATCGCTGTCCTGAGTATGCACACGCCATTGCCGATATGGCATTAGAAATGAATAGCATTTTAAAAAACAACCAAACCATTAACCCCATGAATCTTGGTCTGCGTATCGGCATTGGCACAGGGCCACTGATCGCAGGCGTGGTAGGCAAAAAGAAATTTATTTATGACCTTTGGGGCGACACGGTGAACATTGCTAGTCGGATAACTTCTGAAGGCCACGCCGGAATGATTCACTGCGACGCGACAACCTATCGGCGACTAGCTAAACTTTTTGACTTTGAAGGCCCCATTCTAGCCACGCTCAAAGGCAAAGGGGAAGTTCCAATATATCAATTAACAGGTCGCAAGGAACTTGACTCGCGTTGCCAAAAGACCAGTTCTTAAGCGAAGCGAATCCGCCGTTGCGGCGCTACGCCGCCATAATCAAGAAGGCAGGAATAGGCGGTTGCATGCAAGTTGTGGAAAGCACCGGGGTATGGTGAATCCACTTGAGATTGATGTTCCCTTGGCTTTGCGCAGGGGGGAGATCAGCCAAATTCGGTGCTGATCACAGCATTGTCACTGCCGGATGTAACTTGATACAAGTTGCCGATTGAAAACTGACACACCGATTTGAGAAGATGGCCGGATTTTGAAAGTGGCCGTGATTACGAATGAGGTGTATGTGGAAATTGAATTGTTAAGGAAGCGCGGCATGAGCTTGCGCAAGATTGCCGTGGAAGTGGGATGTGCGGTGAACACCGTGCGG
>LNAP01001922.1_pt1 | contig 66342 bp, 61 predicted proteins | sample 602601 | NCBI WGS metagenome assembly LNAP01 (sample SAMN02440304, study PRJNA202911) | soil metagenome | biome: Subtropical and temperate rainforests or woodlands; isolation source: soil samples (1 kg each in a 20% v/v slurry with milli Q water) were... ...
AGCCATGGATAAAACTTTTAGAATTGCCCCTAGTATTCTTTCTGCAAACTTCGCCAAACTTGGTCAAGAGATTGAGGATGTGATTACCTCTGGCACAGACATTGTGCACTTCGACGTCATGGATAACCACTACGTGCCGAACCTGACTATTGGCCCATTGGTATGTGAAGCGATTCGTGAAACATCAAAAAAAGTAGGTGCATTGATCGACGTGCATCTGATGGTAAAACCGGTAGATCGCATTATTCCTGACTTTGCTAAAGCTGGTGCTAATATTATTACGTTCCACCCGGAAGCTTCTGAGCACATTGACCGCAGCTTGGCGATGGTGCGTGATTTAGGCTGTAAATCAGGTTTGGTGTTCAACCCAGCTACATCATTAAGCTATCTGGATCACGTGATGGATAAAGTGGATATGATTTTGCTGATGTCAGTGAACCCTGGTTTCGGCGGTCAGAAATTCATTCCGGAAACTCTGGAAAAATTAAAATTGGCGCGTGCCCGTATTGATGCGTATTACGAAAAAACTGGCCGTCAAATCTGGCTTGAAGTGGATGGCGGCGTGAATGCACAGAACATTGCTGACATCGCACGTGCCGGTGCTGACACTTTTGTTGCCGGTTCAGCTATTTTTGGCTCACCTAAAGACACAGACCCTAACCGTTATAACACTGTAGTGGGCGAGATTCGCGCATCACTGGCAACGGTTAAATAAATAAAAACATACAAGGCGCCGGCTTATGGCGCCTGTGTGTTGATGTAATTTAAAAGTGTTGATGTGATTTCTAAATTAAAGTCTAAAAATTATGGCTTTTGATGTAAGAGCCGTCATGTTTGATCTTGACGGTACACTTGTTCACACCGCACCAGAAATAGCTTTTGCCATCAATAAAATGCTTGCAGAACTGGAACTGTCGCAACTGCCACAGCAACAGATAGAAAGCTATATCGGTGAAGGTGCGCAGATGCTGATCCGGCGCTGCATCTCTGCGAATTTGCAACATGAGCCTGATGAAGCCTTGTTCGAACAGGCACAAGCTTTGTTTTTTGCGCATTATGCTGATAATGTCACGCAAAGTAAGCCTTATGACGGTGTAGTAGAGACCTTGGCAGCATTGCAGCATAAAGGCCTGAAACTGGCGTGCGTGACTAATAAACCAGAGAAATTCACCATCCCTTTGCTTGATGAAAGCGGCTTGCTGGATTTCTTTGAAATAGTGGTTTCCGGAGATTCTTTACCGAAAAAGAAACCAGACCCTATACAACTGCGATACATTTGTGCAAAATTCAATGTATTGGAAGCGGAAGCGATGCTGGTAGGCGATTCGTTAACAGATGTAGCGGCTGCACATGCAGCAGGCTGCTATATTGTAACGGTTCCTTACGGCTATAATCAGGGCAAGCCCATTGATCACAGCTTGGTAGATGAGACAATTACCAACTTGACCGATCTGGTGCACTTATTAACTTAACATTTTATAAAAACATAACTTCAAATATGAAAGTATCCGATCATAATTTTCACGGTAATCTTTACAGTGAAATCTTTCGTTGGCGTGGCTCTTGGCGAGTTTAGCTAACAGGCCCGTATTCGCACGCGCCACCCATGCCGGCAGCCAGTTCGCTGACCGCTTAAAGAAAATTATGATAAGAAAGTCGTAGGAAGTTATGTTTAATACAATCAATCAAGCAGAATTCAACGCGCTGGCAGCGCAAGGCTATAACCGTATCCCGCTGGTGCTGGAAACGTTCGCCGATCTCGATACCCCACTCTCTTTATATCTTAAGTTAGCCAATCAGCCATTCTCCTACCTGCTGGAATCTGTGCAGGGCGGTGAGCGCTTTGGCCGTTATTCGATTATCGGTTTGCCGGCACAAACGCGTATTGTGGCGCATGGCAGAAATGTGCAGGTCATCAAGGGCGATGCGGTGGTAGAAACTGCTGAAGATACCAACCCGCTGGATTTTGTGAAGGCTTATCAGGCACGTTTCAAAACGCCGCCTTATGAAGGTTTGCCGCGCTTTACCGGTGGTTTGGCCGGTTACTTTGGCTATGAAACCGTGCGTTATATTGAAAAACGTCTGGCAAATACAAGCAAGCCAGATGCTATCGGAACCCCGGATGTGTTGCTGATGGTTTCCGAGCAGCTGGCAGTCGTCGATAACCTGAGCGGCAAACTTTATTTTATTGTTTATGCCGACACCAGCGAAGCTAATGCTTACGAAAATGCGCACACAACCCTTAATGCGCTGCTGAAAATGCTGAAAAAAGCAGTGACGATTCCGGAAACACCACCAACAGATAAAACTGAGGCTATTTCCGAGTTTGGCGAAGAGAACTTTAAAGCTGCGGTCAAGCGTGCACAGCAGTATATTCTGGATGGCGATATCATGCAGGTTGTATTGTCACAGCGCATGTCACAGCCATTTACTGCTTCTCCGCTGTCGCTATACCGTGTATTGCGCAGCCTGAATCCATCACCCTATATGTTTTACTACGATATGGGTGATCACCATGTGGTAGGTGCGTCGCCGGAAATTCTGGTGCGTCTGGAAAATGGTACCGTGACAGCACGTCCGATTGCCGGTACACGACCACGCGGCAAAACCCGTGAGCAGGATATTGCATTGGCTGAAGAGTTGCTAGCTGACCCTAAAGAGCGTGCTGAACACGTGCAGCTTATGGATTTGGGCCGTAACGACGTTGGCCGTGTAGCGGTGACTGGCTCAGTCAAAGTGACTGATAACATGATGATTGAGCGTTATTCACACGTGATGCATATTGTGAGCAATGTTGAAGGTAAGCTTAAACCGGGCATGGATGCCATTGATGTATTAAAAGCGACTTTCCCGGCCGGTACCGTAAGCGGCGCACCTAAAGTACGTGCGATGGAAATTATCGACGAACTGGAGCCAAGCAAACGCGGTATTTACGCAGGCGCTGTCGGTTATTTAGGGTTTAATGGCGATATGGATGTGGCGATTGCGATCAGAACCGGTGTGATTAAAAATAACATGCTGCACGTGCAGGCGGGCGCCGGCATTGTGGCCGACTCTGTTCCACAGAGCGAATGGATCGAAACCCAGAATAAAGCGCGTGCGGTATTACGTGCCGCAGAGTTAGTACAAGCAGGTTTAGACGTGAACACAAAGTGATGTGATGCGAAACCACCCCTCGCTAAATCAACTGACGACGCTAAAATCACTGGCGTTTAAATTTACCATCGTTGGTTTAGCGTACTATTTATCCGCCAGAATTGGCCTGATGGGGCCTTACAAAGAATCCATAGTGACCTTGCTGTGGTTGCCCACCGGTATCGCCGTAGGCGCGATTATCCGGTGGGGCTATATCAGCCTGCCTGCCATTTTTTTAGCGGCTACGTTTGTAGAGTTATCTCTTAACTTACCTATCAGTACTTCACTGGGCATGGCTTGCGGTAACACCTTGGCGCCATTGCTCACAGCGCATCTTCTTAAAAAGGCGCATTTCGATCACAGTTTGGCCAAGCAGCGCGATATTCTGCTGATGATTGTGTTTGCGCTGTTAGGTATGCTGGTCTCTTCAACAAGCGGCGTACTTAGCCTTTATCTCAGCGATCAAATTACGCCTGATAAAATATTTAAAATCTGGTTTATCTGGTGGATGGGCGATAGTGTGGGGGTGCTACTGGCATTGCCATTGGTATTAAATATCAGCAAAAAAAGGTTCATTGCCAATGTGCCGCAAAGCTTGCGGCTATTTGCCTGGCTGCTGTTTTTTGCCGCTTGTGAATATCTGATTGTTAATCTGGTAAGCGACCTTAACAAGCAGTTCTTATTAACAGCGTTTCTGATTCTGCCGGTTCTGATCTGGGCCTCAATGGCGTTTGGTGTTGTAGGCGGTTCGATTGTTGTGATTAGCCTGTGTACTCTCGCGGTGTGGTTTACATCGCAGGGTTACGGTACTTTTTACAGCGTGGATGTCGGCGAGGGCTTATTTTCGCTGTGGACTTTTATGGTAACGCTGGTTGTAACCATGCTGCTGATTTCAACCTTGCAATCTGGTAGAAATGTCGCTGAAAGAGTTTCACGTGAAAATGAAAAGAAATTGCGATCTGTCATTGATGGAGCGCTGGACGCAATTTTAACGATAGATGATGATGGCAGGCTAGTGGAATTTAACCCCGCTGCTGAACGTATGTTCGGCTATCAGAAGGAACAGGTGCTGGGCAGAACTTTATCTGAAATTATTGTACCGCCACGGCTTAGGAAAGCGCATGAGGACGGATACAAGCGCTTTGTTTTAACCAATGAAAAGCATCTTTTTAACCAGCGTGTCGAACTCTCAGCAATGCATGCTGATGGCTCTGAATTTCCTGTTGAATTAACGCTAACTGCATTAAAAGAAGATGGCCTGTCTTTAGTGACTGGTTTCTTGCGTGATATTTCCGAACAGAAGAAAGCGCGGCAGGAAATAGAGAATTTTGCTTACTATGATGTACTTACTGGATTGCCTAATCGCCGTTTGCTGGTGGATCGTTTTCAACATGCGGTTCTATTAAGTCAGCGTGCCAATAGTTACTGTGCATTGATGTTTATCGACCTGGATAACTTCAAAACATTAAATGACAGCAAAGGTCATGATATTGGCGATCAGTTACTAATGGAGGTGGCGAAAAGAGTGCAGCTTACACTTAGAGCCGGCGATACTGTTGCCAGACTCAGTGGTGATGAATTTATAGTGATTCTTGAGGGGCTGAGCAGTAATATCAGCCATGCTTACCAGCAGGCAAGCGAGGTGGCGCAGAAGTTATTAGAGAGACTTAATACCAGTTATCATCTGGGTTTATTCGAATTTAACACCAGTGCCAGCCTGGGCATTACCTTGTTTAAAGATGATCAGCTCAATAGCTTCGATACGCACTTGAGACATGCTGATGCTGCTATGTATCAGGCTAAAGCCGCGGGTCGCAATACTTACCGTTTTTACGATGAGTTAATGCAAGAGGGTCTCGATAAGCGCTTTGCGCTGGAGTCTGCGCTGTCTACTGCGATTAAAAACAGTGAACTGCATCTTAACTACCAAAGTATTGTAGATGTAGATAAGAATGTTATCGGAGCCGAAGTGCTGCTGCGTTGGCGGCATCATCAGTTAGGCGATATATACCCGGCAGAGTTTATACCGATTGCGGAGAAAAATAATGAAATTATTAGAATCGGCCATTGGGTATTGCAACAGTCATGCGAGCAGCTTAAAGCATGGGAAGCACACACTTTGCTTGGTAAGGTACGGCTTTCTGTCAATATCAGTGCAAAGCAATTCTTATATATTAATTTTGTAAAAGAGCTGCGAGATATCATTGCTGCTACAGACATAGACCCTGATTTACTAAAGCTGGAACTCACTGAAACAGCAGTGATCGATAACATTGACGATGTTATCAGCAAGATGAAAGTGCTCAAGAAAATGGGTATTCGGGTTTCGCTGGACGATTTTGGCATTGGGCACTCGTCATTGGTCTATTTGAAAAAACTGCCGGTTACGCAAATTAAAATTGACCAATCATTTGTGCATGATGTGCTTACCGACTCTAATGATGCTGCAATCATCAAAATGGTGCTTGCAGTCGGCAAGACTATTCATTGCGATATTGTTGCTGAAGGTGTGGAGCAGTTAGAGCAGTTCGAATTGCTGAAAAAATTCGGATGTCACTATTTCCAGGGCTTTTATTTCAGCAAGCCGTTGTCAGCGGTTAATTTTGAAAAGTTGGTGGTGCATGGTCAAAGCCTAAGCTAGCTATTAAAGTCTTGATAAGTATGGTTCGAAGTGAATTCACTTTATGCCAGTCCGACCGCATGATTTCTAGGATGCTTTTGCTGGGTGATTACAAATAGGAATTTTTGATATCATGGGAGATTAGCTGTCTTTTTACGTTTGAACACTGAAAGTATAGTTTCCCCAAAAACTATTTTTTGATAAAAAAGATCGTAATCATTTGAATATTTTCTATCATCCTTATCTATAACCAGCCTGTAATTTGTCAGTAAATAAAGAGGTTTTGATTCTTTATCTGAGAGAACGATTCTCGTAGCATCTTTTTTATCCAGCATTATCACTGCCCTATTCAGAGGCGTTGCGCTATCTGCTCCGACAGTAATTGTCGGTGAAGGGTCGTTGTCGACTATGTATTGAAGGGCTTCTCTATTACCTAGTCCCCAATAATCCAGCTCAAACTTGTTTTTCCAATCATTTCCAATTAGAAAATTGAAATAAATATTTTGTAACGGGTGTGCGGCCCATATCCAGTAGCCAGAGTAAGAAAAACTTACAATGAAAATTCCAGTTATAAAATATTTGACGGGTTTTTTGTCTTTAAAGAAATTTAATACGGTAACCACGCCTTTTATAGATAGAAGGATAAATGCCGGATATATAAAATATAGTTGCCTCCAGCCATCGTATAGAACAGAAGCTAAGGCTACAACGGCAATAATCGGGCCTGTGAGAATGGCTAAGTGAATCATGTCATACATTTCTTTATTGCCTGACCAGAAAGAAAATTTCCTTGAAATAAATTGTTTCAAAGTGGCAAACATTCCGATTAGCATAAATACTATATAGAGCGGAGGTGTCGTTATTAATATCCAAACAGGAATATAGTGCCAGGGGAGGTTGGTCGCTTTAATAATCTCTCCCATATAAAGAACACTGCCATCCCATCGAAAATTAGCCATGTTTTTAAAAATGAGCACAAAGTTTCCTAGTGGGTCTGCCCAGAGAAATGGGAACATGACAATTACAAATATGCATGTGGCAAGGATGTAAGCTTCTGCACTGGTGCGCAATTGCTGAGTTGGCATTGCTCGCTTTGCTAATTGAACCGCCAGTGCGCCAAGTGTGCATAAGAGTAATAGAATACCCATTATTCGGATATCTATTGCTAGTGCAGTGCAAAACCCATGGATGCTTGCCCAAAGTAAACTGTGTTTAGCAAGAAAGTTGGTCATTGTGTAAATGGCTATGGCAATTGACGCCATAAACACAATATCTTTTGAATTATAAAAAGACTCCGCAAAAATTCTAGGTGATAGTACCAGCATTAATGCTGCCAGAAGGCCAAGCCTGTAATCACCGTAGATTTTTTTACATGTAGCATAAATGGCTACAACACCTAAGAACGAGAACAGAAAGGTTACTAGGTGCCTGTAAATAAATATTTCTTTGGTTTCCTCTAAATTAAATAACCGTTCAAGTACTACTGCAGGGGTCTCAAAAGCGACGCCATAATCTCGATCCATCCAATTGTGGAGGTCTGGTAAGGTTTTTATGCTATCAGTCAGCAGAAAGGGGAAGAGATTTTCGGCAATGTATTTTACATTTACGAGGCCATTTAATCGTGAGATTGGCTCATCCCAAGACAGGCCATAGTCTTGATAGATATTAAGGCCAAGAATTAGGTAGGCAATAAAAAAAAGTAAGGTCCAACTTTTTTCATATCTAAATATTTTTATTAAATTCATAAATAATAATCAAGTTGATTTGATATCAGCTGGGAGTTAGTCTAAGAATCTCGGCTAATGATTTTCTGATGTGGAGATTGTCGCTCTATACTTTGAATGTTTGCTGCCAGTCTCCTGACTTGCCCCCATGTTTTTCTACTAATCTAATGTCGCTGATGGTCATGCCACGGTCGGCGGCTTTGCACATATCGTAAATTGTCAGCAGACCAGCGCTTACGGCAGTGAGTGCTTCCATTTCTACGCCGGTTTTGCCGTAGGTTTCAGTGGTCACCGTACACAGTATGTTTGATGCGGTTTCGTTAATATCAAAATCAACCGATACATGGGTGAGTGCTATCGGGTGGCATAAAGGAATTAGATCGGCAGTCTTCTTGCTAGCCTGGATAGCAGCAATACGAGCGATGCCAAGCACATCTCCTTTTTTGCTGTTGCCTTGCTGAATTAGTGTCAGCGTTGCGGGCAGCATGCTGATTGTGCCGCTGGCAATTGCGATGCGGTGGGTTTCGGATTTTGTGCCAACGTCAACCATGTGTGCCTGGCCGCTGGCATTGAAATGAGTAAGGGTCTGCTGATCGGATTTCATGTGGAAGTTAAGCCTGTTTAGTAAGTGCTGATGTAATATTCTGAAACATTTTTCCATGAACTGAATGGCTACAAACGTTATCATAGCAATAATGAAATTAAATTTATCAATTATTATTCTGGCGCTAGCCTCGGTGTTTCACTTTTCATGCGTATCTGCAAATGAGCTGCCTGATTTAGGCGACGTGTCTGCAACAGTCATGTCACCATTGCAGGAACAAGCGATTGCGGAGCAGATACTGCGTGAAGTCGCTATTAGCGATGATATATTGCGTGATGTCGAAGTGACAGATTATTTGCAGGCGCTAGGTGCAAGGCTGGTTGCGAATGGCCCGGAGAAACAGCAGAAATTTCATTTCTTCGTCGTGCAGGATCGATCAATTAATGCGTTTGCGATGCCGGGCGGTGTAATCGGTGTGCATACCGGTTTAATGCTGGGTGCAAACAGTGAATCTGAGCTCGCCAGTGTGTTAGGGCATGAAATTGGCCATGTAACGCAACGCCATTTAGCACGTATGCTGGCAGCGCAAAAAACTGACACGTTAAAAAACATTGCTGGCCTTGCATTGGCATTGCTGGTCTCGCGTGCTAATCCACAGCTGGCTTCTGGTGCATTCACCACAGTAAGTGCTATTGGCGTGCAGAACCAGCTGGATTACACGCGCGAGCATGAGCGTGAGGCCGACCGTATTGGCTTGCAGATTCTGGATAGCGGCGGTTTTGATGTGCGCGCGATGCCTAATTTTTTTGGTACTTTGCAGCGTGGTTCTCGTTTTGCCGAGGGCAGTACTCCCAGCTTTTTGCGTACTCACCCGCTCACGTCTGAGCGTATTGCAGATGTCGCTAACCGTGTTGAACAGATGCCATATCGGCAAGTGGCTGATAGTGTGGAGTTTCACTATGTACGCGCGAAACTCCGTGCAACTTATTCAGCCCCTGATGCAGCAATCAGTGTATTTGAACAGAATATACGCGAGCAGCGTTATAGCAATGAGGCGGCTGAGCATTATGGGCTTGCCGTAGCGCTGTTGCGCAAAAGTGCGTTTTCACAGCTTGAAAAAGAACTGGCCTGGTTGAAAAAGAATGCGCCGCCACATGCCATGATCGAAAACTTATCTGCAAGGTTAGAGGTTGCCAGAAATATCCCGCAGAATGCAGCTAAAAAATATGCTACGGCGCTGGAGCGTTATCCGGATAATCGAGCCTTGATTTACGGCTATGCTGAGCATTATCTGGCAATCAAGCAGCCGGATAATGCAGCGCGGCTGGTTTTAGCAAAGCAGAACCTGTATGTGGATGATCCATATTTTTATGATTTACTGGCAAAGGCCTATACTATGCAAAATAAGGTATTACTGAGCCATCAAGCACAAAGTGAAGCGTATTATAGAAAATATGACCTTGCTCGCGCCATTGAGCAGATGGATTTGGCAACGAAGGCTAATGACGGCGATTTTTATCAGAAGTCTATCGTTGAAGCGCGCCTGAAGCAGTTAAGGCAAATGTTGGGTGATGACAAAAAACCCAAATATTAATGATCAGGGTATTAAAGGTTAATAATAAGGACTAATAAAATGCGGCGTAGAGATTTTTTATTAGGTTTGGCAGCATTTATTGCGCTGCTACCAACCAAGGTTCTGGCGGCGCTATGGAACAAAGCTGCGTTTGAGTCAGTGCAGTTGAACGATGCCAGCAAGCATCTTGATATCAATGCAGAAATCCCGAGTGCCGATATCCAGATTATTGCGCCAGACCGAGCAGAAAATGGTGCGATCGTGCAAGTGGAAGTGAAAATTAGTATCCCGAATACCGAGGCGATTGCGATATTCGTAGAGAAGAACCCAACACCGCTGATCGCCAATTTTATGTTCAGTAATGGTGCGGAGCCCTTTGTTGTAACGCGCATTAAGATGGCAGAAACTTCAGATATTAAAATAGTAGTAAAAGCCGGTGGCCAATATTTTACCAATGCAAAAAATGTGGTGGTGCTTGAAAACGGTTGTGGCTGATAGCTCGAGGCTAATATATGGATAACATGAAAATGCGCGCCCAGCTTAAGGGTGATTTTGTTGAAGTCAAAGTGCTGATGAGTCATCCTATGGAGACTGGCCGTAGAAAAGATGACTTTGACGGGCTTGTGCCAGCTCACTTTGTGCAATTGTTAACGGCAACCCTCAATGGTAAACCCGTACTAGAAGCGCAGTGGGGTACAGGCATATCCAAAAACCCCTATCTGACGTTCAGATTGAAAGGTGCAAAGGTCGGTGACATTGTTGCCGTAACATGGCACGATAATCACGGCGCTACTGCAACACAGGATATTGCTGTTACACCAGTTTAGAAGTTCGGCAGCACAGATAGTATGCGACTCAGCATGAGTCACATGGGCTTAATGCTATTTGTTTCTGCTTACGCAGTATTAAAATTGTAGTAACCTATAAAGTCGTATTTTGATAACTGAAATAGATAACGTAGTTTATAAATTTTAGCTTCCGCATTTGATAAGTTTAATTTATCAATATCATTAAAATGATATATTGTACTTAATTAAATAACCTCTCTATAATTCGAACCATGAATTGATAGAACTTTCATCAACCACCGATTTTTAATCAACAAAGGAAAAAATTATGTCATTAATTAATACGCAAGTTCAACCTTTCAAAGCACAAGCTTTCCACAATGGTAAATTTATCGAAGTGACTGACGCGAGCATGAAAGGTAAATGGTCTGTTGTAATTTTCATGCCGGCTGCATTTACTTTTAACTGCCCTACAGAAGTAGAAGATGCTGCTGATAACTACGCAGAGTTCCAAAAAGCAGGTGCAGAAGTTTACATCGTAACAACTGACACGCATTTCTCACACAAAGTTTGGCACGAAACTTCACCTGCTGTAGGTAAAGCGCAATTCCCACTGGTTGGCGACCCTACACACCAGTTAACACGTGCTTTTGATGTGCATATTGATGAAGAAGGTCTGGCATTGCGCGGTACTTTTGTAATTAATCCAGAAGGCGTGATTAAAACAGTAGAAATCCACAGTAATGAAATTGCGCGTGATGTAAAAGAAACACTACGCAAGTTAAAAGCTGCGCAATTCACTGCAGCTAACCCAGGTCAAGTATGTCCGGCTAAATGGCAAGAAGGCGCTAGCACAATTACGCCTTCACTGGACTTGGTAGGTAAGATCTAATTAAGGCTTACGCTTTAATTGCTTTGTAATCCCCAAGCCAAAAGCTTGGGGATGCAATCCAGATTTATTGCTTTATCCATAAGATAAAGCTTTTTTTTTCAAAAATTCAGTTACCAAAGAGATCAATCATGGCATTAGATACCACTATCAAAACTCAGCTTCAAACGTATTTGCAAATGCTCAGAGAGCCGATTGTGCTGGCTGCGTCACTTGATGACAGCGCCGGTGCTAAAGAGATGTCAGCGTTGCTCGAAGAAATTGCCGCGATGTCTGACAAGATCACGCTCACGCATGAAGATGATGCGCGTAAACCGTCATTTGCTGTTAAGCGTGCTGCTACACACAAAGATGCTGCGAAAGAGGTGGGTATTCGTTTTGCCGGTATTCCGATGGGACATGAATTTACTTCATTGGTGTTAGCTTTGCTGCATGTGGGCGCACATCCGCTTAAGCTGGAAGCCGAGAAAATAGCACAGATCGCAGCCCTTGAAGACAAGTTTCATTTTGAAACCTATATTTCATTAAGCTGCCATAACTGCCCGGAAGTTGTGCAGTCGATTAACTTGATGGCAGTCATTAACCCGAATATTACGCATGTCATGATCGATGGTGCTTTGTATCAGCAAGAAGTTGCTGATCGCAATATCATGGCAGTGCCGACAATTTACATGAACGGTGAAGAGTTTGGTGCCGGCCGCATGGGCCTGGATGAAATTCTGCCTAAGCTGGATAAAGGTGCGGAAGCGCGTGAAGCTAAAAAGCTGGCAGCTAAAGAGCCGTTTGATGTACTCATCGTTGGTGGTGGCCCTGCCGGTGCTTCTGCGGCGATTTATGCCGCACGTAAAGGCATTAAAACCGGTGTGGTTGCCGATCGTTTTGGCGGTCAAGTCATGGATACAATGGCGATTGAGAACTTTATTTCCATTAAAGAAACTGAAGGGCCAAAACTGGTTGCCGCGTTTGAAGAGCACGTAACTTCCTATGGAGTAGATGTAATGCGCCTGCAACGTGCACAGTCATTGAATGCACCTGCTGCAGGTTCAGGCCAGCTTATAGAAGTTAAGCTGGAAGGCGGAGCCACACTCAAAAGCAAGGCAGTGATTGTTGCTACCGGTGCGCGCTGGAAAGAGTTAAATATTCCGGGTGAGAAAGAATACCGCGGTAAAGGTGTAGCCTATTGCCCACACTGTGATGGCCCATTATTTAAAGGTAAGCATGTTGCCGTAATCGGCGGCGGTAACTCAGGCGTTGAGGCGGCAATTGATCTGGCTGGTTTTGTGAGCCATGTTACTTTGATTCAACATAGTAATAAGCTGACTGCCGATGCGATTCTGCAGAACAAATTGTTCACACTGAAAAATGTGACAGTGATTCTGAATGCGGAAACGACAGAGATTACTGGTGCAGATCAAAAAGTAAACGCCTTGATTTACCGTGATCGTGAAACCAAAGTGCTGCATACGGTTGAGTTGGCTGGCGTGTTTGTGCAGATTGGTTTGCTGCCGAATACCGATTGGCTCAGAACCAGCGGTATGGAGTTAAGCAAGTTCAATGAGATCGTAGTGGATGCACATGGCCAGACCTCTCTGCCCGGCGTGTTTGCTGCGGGTGATGTGACAACAGTGCCTTACAAGCAGATCATTATTGCCATGGGTGAAGGTTCAAAAGCCTCACTAGGTGCGTTTGATTATCTGATTAGGCAATAGTCATTGTTATAGCCTTCAGGCATTAAAACAAAAAAGCGGTGGAATCTTCCATCGCTTTTTTTATGATGAATGCATATAGGCTTATTTGGTTTTGCAGGTGTTGATTCCAAATAGGCTGTAGGCCGGGCAGAAATTCAGTAAGCCAGTAGCCAATGGTGCAATTCCAATCCACGCCCAAATAGGGCCATTCGCAAACAAAACCCAGCCAATCAGGGCAAGCCCTGCAACAATGCGTACGATACGATCTACACCGCCAACGTTAACTTTCATAGCTGTTCTCCAGAGTGATGAGCGTTATCAAGCAATGTTTACTTTACGCTAATCCTGAAAAGAGTAATAGCGTTATTGATTTAGGGTTTCTACTTGGCATTTAGGCTTAATGCAACAGCTTCCGCTACCTTGATGCCATCAACCCCTGCTGACAGAATGCCGCCGGCATAGCCTGCACCTTCGCCGCACGGGTACAAACCTTTTGTGTTGATACTCTGCAAGGTTTCATCATCACGCTTGATGCGGATAGGTGAAGAAGTGCGTGTTTCAACCCCTGTAAGCACCCCATCAGCCAGGTCGAAGCCTTTAACTTGTTTGGCAAACTCCGGAATCGCTTCGCGGATCGCCGTGATAGCAAACTCAGGCAAGGCGGTATCCAGATTGGTAAGGTGCACGCCCGGCGTATAAGACGGCGTCACTTCACCAAATTTAGTTGATGGTCTATTAGCGAGAAAGTCTCCAATTAGCTGCCCCGGCGCATTGTAATTACTGCCACCAAGAACGAACGCATGGCCCTCAAGTTGACGCTGTAATTCCATACCTGCAAGCGGATTGTCCGGGTAATCCACTTCGGGCGTAATGCCAACGACGATGCCGGCATTGGCGTTACGCTCGTTACGTGAGTATTGGCTCATGCCGTTGGTTACGACACGGTTGGGTTCTGATGCAGCCGCTACCACTGTGCCACCCGGACACATGCAGAAGCTATAAACCGAGCGCCCGTTTTTGGCGTGATGCACCAGCTTGTAATCTGCAGCACCCAATTTTGTAAGTAAGTCCTCACTATAGCTCTTGCCGTATCTGGCTCTATCAATCAGTGATTGTGGATGCTCAATACGAAAGCCGATTGAAAATGGTTTAGCTTCTACATAAATGCTGCGTTTGTAGATCATTTCAAAGGTATCGCGCGCGCTGTGGCCTACGGCTAACACCAGATGATTGGTTGCAATACGTTCGCCGGTTTGCAGCACTACCGCCTGTACCTGATTCTGCCCGTCTTGGTCTTTTGTGAGTTCAATATCTTCGACGCGGCTTTCAAAGCGGATTTCACCGCCAAGCCCAATAATAGTGTTGCGCATTTCTTCTACCATGCCTACCAGCCTGAAAGTGCCGATATGCGGGTGGCTGACATACATGATTTCTTCAGGGGCGCCGGCTTTTACAAACTCCTGTATCACCTTACGGCCATAGTGTTTCGGGTCTTTGATCTGGCTGTAAAGCTTACCGTCAGAAAAAGTACCTGCACCGCCTTCGCCGAACTGCACGTTGGACTCAGGATTTAATTTATTTTTACGCCATAAGCCCCAGGTGTCTTTGGTACGTTCGCGCACCGCTTTGCCGCGTTCCAGCACGATAGGCTTAAATCCTGACTGCGCCAGAATCAATGCTGAAAAAATGCCGGCCGGGCCAAAGCCGACCACTACCGGGCGTGGTTTATCCGCTGAGGTATTTTGGGCGACATATTTGTATTCAGTATCAGGTGCCGGTTTAATGTGTGCATCTTTACGGAATTTGGCCAGTATCTTGGCCTCGTTTTTAACTGTAACGTCCAGACTGTAGACGTAAAGAATTGCGTGTGATTTGCGCGCATCTACACCGCGTTTAAAAATATCGAAGTGAATGAGGTCGCTTTCGGGAATTTCCAGCCGTTTTAACAGTGCGGCCTTGATTTCATCGGCCTGATGCGTGAGTGACTGCGCATTTTCGACCGGCAGTTTTATTTCAGTGATGCGTAACATGTTTGATTCCTTGGATAGTATTTATCTATCAATAGTGTTTATAGCAATTCTGTAATTCTACACTAGCGGTTGGTGAGATTAAATTTCCAGATTCAACAGCACAGTTACCGGTTTTTTCTCGGTCAGTGACCATTTATCCAGTGCGTTCAGCACCGCCATCAGCGTAGGCAGGTCGCGGCGCAGGTAACGCAGGCAATAATCAACTACATCATCCGGCAATTTCATGCCGCGTTCTTTAGCGTGCGTTTTCAGCGCCTTTGCTTTTTCTTCATCTGAGAGCGGGTGTAACTGGTAGACCAGACCCCAAGCCAGACGGGTGGCCAAGTCATCGCGCAGTCCCATTTGTGTTGGCGCTGCATTGCCGCTAGTGATCAGAATGCCGCCAGAAGCGCGCAGCTGATTGAAGTAGTTAAATAGCTCGATTTGTGCTTCTTCATCCAGTGTATTCACGTCATCTACCACGCTAAGCGGCAGATCTTGTTCAAGTGCCAAGTCATGACAGGCCTGTAGCAGGTGGCTTTTGCCGCTGCCGGGCGCACCCCACAGATAGATAAAACGCGCTTCATTGGCACCTTCTATTGCCATTTTCAGGCTATGCAGGGCTTCTTCATTGCTGCCCGCTATAAAGTTATCAAGCGTAGCGGGTGCCAGCGGCTGAATGTCTAAAAGTAACTGTTTCAAACTTGAGAAGTCTCTGAATTAACCATTGTAAAGATTGCTGGAAAGGTAGCGTTGCCTTGCATGCCTGAAACCGACAGCAATGGCTGCGGAAACAGGCAGTGCCAGCAGGACGCCGGTAAAGCCAAATAATTGACCGCCAGCCATCAGGGCAAAAATCACGACTAATGGATGGAGCCCAATGCGGTCTCCCACCAGATAAGGGGTTAGTATCATACTCTCGACTACCTGCCCAAGGCCAAATACAATCAAGACTGGAATCAGGTCGTTTAAATTGCCGAACTGTAGCAGGCCGGAAAGCGTTGCCAGCCCGAGGCCGAGGCCAATCCCCAGATATGGCACAAAACCCAGTAAGCCGGATAGTACTCCGATCGGCAGCGCAAGCTCTAATCCTGACAGCCATAGTCCTGTAGCATAAAACACGCTCATGAGTAGCATGACTGCGAGTTGGCCGCGAAGGAATTCAGCCAGTACCGCATCAATCTCGCTGGCAATTTCTACGGTTTTTGCCAGCATGCTTCTGGGCAATAAGTGATTGATCTTGGCAATAATCACGTTCCAATCCACCAGCAGGTAAAACAACACCAGCGGAATTAGAATCAGATTAGCCAGCCAGCCTATGATTGCCAACCCATGGCTGCCAATGCCTAGTGCGATTTGTTTGGCAAAGTTGCCGGCGGTTTGCCAGTTCTCTGTCACAATTTGCTGAATCTGTGCATAGTCGATATCAAGTGCAACGCCAAAATTATTTAGTAGCCAGGGCTCCAGAAAGTTTTTTGCAGTATTGAAGTAGACCGGTAATTTTTGCGAGATCAGCAGAAATTCTTTTTGCATTAATGGCACAACAATAAACAGCATCATAATCAGCAGGGCGAATAAAAGCAGCATCACGATTAATGTGGCGATGACACGGCTAGGGCTGCAGCTGATTTTTTGATTGAAAAGTGTAATCTTTAAGGCGTTAATCCTGTTCACCAGTGGGTTGGTGATATAAGCCAGAATAGCTGCAATTAAAAATGGCGTAAGTATTGGTCCTAACAGATAAATCAGGCCGCAAACGGCTAACCCGGTAAGCCACCAGAGGTAATGTGTGCGGTTATCCATTTGCTAAGTTCACCATTTTGTTTTTTATAGAATTTTGATATGCCTGAAATTTCGGTTAATCGGGCATTTCAGTTAAAATAGAAGCATTCTGGATATTGCATTAGTCGGATTAAAATCCTACGCAGATGCTAATGGCTATTTTGTGGTCATTTTAGCCGATTTTTTAATATGCATAGCAATCCTATGCATATTAAAAAATCAACTAAACTGCCACACAAACTACCTCATTATCATCATGCGCCCTAATGCAATATCCAGAATGATAACGACAGAACACACTTTTAGTAGAAAGCGAGAACGGACTTGAGCGCCAATAATACAGATAAAACTTCTATCAGCTACCGCGATGCGGGTGTAGATATTGAAGCGGGCGATGCCTTAGTTGAGCAAATTAAACCTTTTGCCAAACGCACCATGCGCCCGGAAGTGCTCGGCGGTATTGGCGGCTTCGGTTCATTATTTGCGGTACCGCAAAAATTCAAAGAACCGATTCTGGTTTCCGGTACGGATGGTGTTGGTACTAAATTAAAACTCGCTTTTGAATTGAATAAACACGACACCGTGGGGATCGATCTGGTAGCCATGAGCGTCAATGATATTCTGGTACAAGGTGCCGAGCCATTGTTCTTTCTGGATTACTTCGCATGCGGCAAGCTGGAAGTTGGCGTAGCTGCGCAGGTTATCAAAGGTATTGCCGAAGGCTGTGAGCAATCCGGCTGTGCATTGGTCGGTGGTGAAACTGCAGAAATGCCAGGCATGTACCCGGCAGGCGAATACGATCTGGCAGGTTTTGCTGTAGGTTGTGCCGATAAAGCCAAACTGATTGACGGCACGACCATTGCTGCCGGTGACGTAGTGTTGGGATTGGCTTCAAGCGGCGCACACTCAAACGGTTACTCATTGATTCGTAAATTGATTGAAAAATCAGGTATCGATTTTGAATCAGACTTCCACGGCAGAAAATTTAAAGATGTGGTGATGGAGCCTACACGTATTTACGTGAAATCATTGTTGAAGCTGATTGAAGCTTTGCCGGTAAAAGGCATGGCGCATATTACCGGCGGTGGCATTACTGAGAATATTCCACGTGTGTTACCAGCAGGTTTGACTGCTGAAATCAGGGCTGACGGCTGGCAGTTACCGCCATTATTCCAATGGCTGCAGGCACAGGGCAATATCGTACCAAGTGAGATGTACAAAACTTTTAACTGCGGTATCGGTATGGCAGTGATTGTGGCTAAAGAGGATGTAGCTCAAGCGAAACAATTGCTGGAAGCTTCCGGTGAGACCGTGTTTGAAATCGGCCATATTCGTGCTCAAAATGCAGGTGAAGCGCCGACCATTGTTGTTTAGGGAAGCGCTGATTAATTGAGCGAGCGGGATGAAGTGCAAGGCGCACGGAACGCAGAAACCGGAATGTACACGTAGTACATGAGGATTTTGAGTACCGCGCAACGCAGCAGTTCGCCCGCGTAGCCATTTAATCAGTGTTTCCTTAGTGGTTTGCCTTGTAATGAAACGCTACGTAACGAAACCTCTGCTGGCGCGTTAGATTGATGTGTTTCTTAAATTAAAGGAAATCTTGTGTTTAATCACATCAAAATATTTACATTGTTAAAACTATTAAATCTGGCTGTTCTGTTATCAGTGACATCTGTGATGGCAGATCAGTCAGTATTGTCTAATGCTGCCCTGCCTAAGCGTATTCAGGCTGTTTACGAAGTTACAAAAAATGGTCAGCCGTTTGCCAAAGTGCACGAGCAGTTTGTAGTCAATGGCAGCACTTATAAGATTGAGAGTGTTACCAAGGGTATTGGTGTTTATGCGCTATTTGGTGAGCGTGTATTGACCAGTATCGGTGAAGTTACTGCACAGGGGCTGAAGCCTGGCCATTTTGAGTTGCGCCAGGGCGATAATGCTAAGAGAGCATTGCTGGCCGATTTTGACTGGGTTAAACAGAATCTGCGCATGACAGTAAAAGGCAAGCAGAAAGAAGCGCCGCTCACTGCGGGTACGCAGGATCTGGCGAGCTTTGCTTATCAGTTCATGTACCTGCCGAAACCGTTAAAGGGTGACATCACAGTAACGCTGACAACCGGCAAAAAACTTAACCAGTACCAATATCATATCAATTCTGAATCTGAAGTGATTGCCAGTGCAGGTGTGCAATATAAAACGCTGCATCTGGCACCGCCGGAACAGGATACGCAAGAGACCAAAGAGCTGTGGCTCGCTGCCGATTATCATTATGTGCCGGTCAAAATTTTGATGGTTGATGATAATGGTCAGAAGCTGGAACAAACATTAACCGAGTTAAAAATAGAATAGAAGCCGTCCTAAAGGATGGTTTTTCATGATTGCTGCAATCTATCTACACTTGCTACAAAACATTAAAGAAAATTAAAGTAAAGAAAATCAAATATGACGCCTAATCTAATCCGCCAAGCTGCTGTTGTTTTATCTAATCTGCTGACATTCAGCAGCCCTGCGGACGCTAAATTAAGCGAGTTCTTTCGCAACAATAGAGACCTGGGTACCAAAGAGCGCGCGTTTGTTGCAGAGAGTGTTTACGGTGTTTTGCGTCGTTTACGCTTTCTGAGTACCGTAACTGCAAATGAAGAGGATGATCCAGATGACGCACGTAAGCTGATTCTGGCCTATCTGCTGCGCGTACAGGGCATGAGTATCCGCGAACTGGAACCCATGCTCAGCGAACAGCAAAAAGAATGGGCGCATATGATCAAGGCAAAGTCTACCGAGAATTTGCCGCTTGCAGTGCAGGCTGATGTGCGTGACTGGCTGTGGGATAAACTGGTTGCGCAATATGGCGAGAAAGAAGCGCTTACCATTGGCCGTAGTATGCATGAACAGGCGACGCTGGATCTGCGCGTGAATACGATCAAAGGTAACCGTGATGAAGTGTTGGCAAAATTCATCGCCGAAAACACTTCAGGCGAAACCAACATCACAAAAACCCCTTATTCACCTATCGGTATTCGCATGCCTAACCGCATGAACATTGGTCGTCACATATTGTTTACTGAAGGCAAAATCGAAGTGCAGGATGAGGGTAGTCAGTTATTGGCATATCTGGTGGCACCTAAGCGCGGCATGATGGTTGCAGATTTCTGCGCGGGTGCCGGTGGCAAGAGTCTGGCCATTGGGGCATTGATGCGTAACACTGGCCGTTTGTATGCGTTCGATGTATCTGAGAAACGTCTGCACAATTTGGGGCAGCGTCTGAAACGTTCTGGCTTGAGTAATATGCATGCGCAAGTCATCAGCAGCGAAACTGATCCTAAATTAAAACGCCTGAACGGCAAGTTTGATCGCGTATTGGTCGATGCCCCATGTAGCGGATTAGGTACTTTGCGTCGCAACCCTGATCTGAAATGGCGCCAGATGCCGGAAGACGTTGCCGAGCTTAATGTCAAGCAAACCAATATTCTGGCACGCGCGGCCAAGCTTACAAAAACTGGCGGACGTTTAATTTATGCAACCTGCAGTTTACTCAATGACGAGAACGAAAATATCGCAGAACAGTTTCTGGCTGAGCATCCGGATTTCAAGTTGTTGAATGCAGCAGAAATTCTGGCACAGCAGCAAATTGAGCTGGATACGGGCAACTATTTAAAACTGCTGCCGCATCTGCATAATACCGATGGCTTCTTTGCCGCGGTGTTTGAAAAAACACAGGGTGCCAATGCGGCAGGGACAGATAAAGCAGATGTTGAAACTAGTGAAGTAGCCACGCCGGTTGAAGTTGCAGCAGTTGAGCCAGCTGTAACGGACGAACTTAAAGAGGTTAAACCAAAAGCTAAGAAGCCTAGAACGGTAAAGGCAAAAGCTGCGGAGCCGGAAGCTGACAAGCAAAAGGTTGAAAAACTAAAAACTGTAAAGCCTAAAGTTGCAAAAATAAAAGCTGATAAACCTAAGGCTGTCAAACCAAAATCGGTAGAGTAATTTAGGGCACTTCTATAAATGCAAAGTTTGGGATGTAGTACAAGGCGCACGGAACGCAGGAGCCGAGATAGTATGCAATATACAGCGAGGTTTCGAGTACCGCGCAACGCATTAATACGCCTGAAGTTTGTATTTAGAGAAGTGCCCTAGTAGCTTATGAAGCTACCCAGCCTTAATATACAGATTCTATTAGGCGCAATCTTCGGTGTTGCGGCCGGTGTTTATCTGCATGGGCTGGGCGCTGAACATCAGACTGCGCAAACGGCTCTGTATGTTTCAGGTCTGGTTGGTACCTTGTTTATCGATTTGCTCAAAATGGTGCTGATCCCGCTGGTGTTCTGTTCCATCACCGTCGGCATTGCCAATCTGCGCCAGCATGAGCAAATGCAGCGTGTGTGGGTGACAACTATACTGTTTTTTGTCAGTAGCATGGCGATAGCAATTGTTCTGGGGATGGCGGCCAGTCTGTATTTCAAACCCGGTGCTGGTCTCTCGATCAATCTGTTCGAGCACGCCATGCAAAATTTTGAGGCTAAACAGCTGCCATTGCCGGAATTCTTTGCCCAGTTTCTGCATGGATTATTTGTGAACCCGTTTGCGGCATTGTCACAAGGCAATGTGCTGGCGGTAGTCATGTTTGCACTGATGCTGGGTATTGCGCTGGTAATGGGCGGAGAACGCTTCAAGCATCTGCGTATGCTCTTGCAGGAGGCGCTGGACGTGATTATGCTGATCGTAGAGTGGGTGATGCGTCTGGCGCCGCTCGGGATTATGGCCTTGCTGATTAAACTGGTGGCGGGGCAGGATGTTGCGATGCTGGCAATACTGGCTAAATTTGTGGCGGTGGTGGTCGGCACCTTGCTGCTGCATGGGCTAATAGCGCTGCCGCTGGTTTTATATTTATTTACCCGTATGTCACCACTCGTTTTCTGGCGCGGCGCGCGTGAGGCATTAGTCACAGCATTCGCAACCAGTTCGAGCTCAGCTACGCTGCCGGTGACTTTGCGCTGTGCTAGCCAGCAGTTGAATGTTAAGCCTGAAATTGCCGGTTTTGTGCTGCCATTAGGGGCGACTATCAATATGGATGGTACTGCACTTTACGAAGCTGCAGCAGCGTTGTTTATTGCCAATCTGATTGGTGTCGAGCTTACTATACTTCAGCAGCTTATTGTGTGTTTTACGGCAATGATCGCGGCAATGGGGGCGCCGGGCATTCCCAGTGCCGGTATGGTAACTATGGTCATGGTGCTGCAGTCGGTAGGGTTGCCGGTTGAGGCTATCGCTATTCTGCTGCCGGTAGACAGATTGCTGGATACTCTGCGCACTACCGTGAATGTGCAGGGTGACATGATCGGCAGTCTGGTTGTGCAGAAGTTGGCAACCACATCTAAAGTTTGACGATGCCAGCGCTGTTCTTTCGCTGTGCACTTATCTCGGAATCAGCCACTATTGCTGCGCTGGTAAATACCGCTTATCGTGGCGAAAGCAGCCGCCAAGGTTGGACTACCGAAGCCGATCTGCTTGATGGCTTGCGCACAACGGCTGCAGATGTGCAGCAACTCATCGAATCTGAACATAGCGTGATTTTGGTATGCGTGAGCGGTGACGATCTGATTGCTTCAGTTTGTCTTGAGAAAAAAGCTGATGCGGCATATATCGGCATGTTTGTTGTGAACCCTACCATGCAAGGATCAGGCATAGGTAAGCTATTGCTCACTTATGCTGAAAGCTATGCAGTTGAGCAATGGTCGGTAAGCCGATTTTGTATGCATGTCATTACGCAGCGTGATGCGCTGATATCATTTTACGAGCGGCGCGGCTATCGGCGCACCGGCGTTGTTAAAGCGTTTCCGGTCAATCCCGAGATGTGGCAACCTAAAAAAACCGGCTTACAATTCGAACTGCTTGAAAAGCCGGTTTTATCTTAAAAATTAAACCTGAATTTTTTTAGCCAGACTACTCCGTTTCGCTTCCCATCTTTCCAAGCCATGCATGACCAGTGAATAGGCAGCAGGCACAACTACCAGCGTCAGCAAGGTAGATGAAACCATACCGCCTATGATGGCGACCGATAGCGGTTTGTTAGTCTCTGAACCGGCACCGAGCCCAAGTGCTGCTGGCAGCAGTGCTAGAATAATTGTCAGTGAAGTCATCACCACCGGGCGCAGTCGTATCGGGCATGCCTCTTTTAGCGCATCATCGATGGCTACGCCCTTATCGCGCAACTGATTGGTTAAATCTACCAGCAGGATGGAGTTTTTAGCCACGAGGCCAATCAGTAACACCAGACCGATCATCGAGAACATATTGAGCGTATCCCCGGAGATCAGTAATGCGATAAGGCCGCCGATAATAGCGAGCGGCTGTGCGAGCATGATGATGAATGGCTGAATGAATGAATTGAACTGGCTTGCCAGCACCATATAGAGCAGGATGAAGGCTAGTAAAAATACGAATTTAATATTTTTGAAAGTCTTTCCAAACTCTTCCGCCTGGCCGACCATTTTAATGTTGTACTCGGCAGGTACGATTTTGGCAGCCGTTGTTTTCACCAGTTCAACTGCATCGCCTAACGGCATGCCTGGGTTGGCATAGAAGTTTGCAGCATACTGCAGATCGTAACGGCCGATCACGGCAGCACCCAGTTCAGGTTCAAAGCTGGCAACTGCATCCAATCTTACTAGTTGGCCGTTGCCGCTGCGCAGGAATATTTTACGCAGATCTTCGGTAGTTTTTAAATCTTCCTCATCTGCTTTCAGGCGAATGTCGTAGCGCTGACCGTCTCCATTCTGATCGTTGTATTTGGCGACGTTAATGCCGCCGGCGTAAAGACTGACCGCTGTTGCAATATCAGTCGCGTTCAAGCCCAAAGTCGCGGCACGTTCGCGGTCAACTTTCATGTTGAGCTGCGGCAGATCAAGCTGCACATCAAGGTCAACTTTACCCATGTTCGGGTTGCTGCCGAGAGAATCCTGCAGCAGTTTTGAAATTCGCCCGATTTCCTGCAGGTTGCTGCCGGTAAGATTGAATTGCAGTTTCTCAGAGCGCTGTCCGCGTACTACTGAAGCACCGGTAGGAATCGCGCGTACACCGGGGATCGTGTCCAGTTCTTTTTTTAGTTCTTTAATCAGCGCCTGCTGATTCTTGCTGCGCTGTTCTTTTGGTTTCAAGCGTACATTAACGTTGCCCTGATTAACCTGACCGCGAGAACCGGCACCAATGGTAGAGAAAAAGCTGTTCACTTCCGCTTTGTGGCTGGCAACAATGGCTTCGACCATTTTCAGGCGCGAATCCGTGTATTCGAGGCTGGAACCAAGCGGTGTTTTGACGGTAATGCTGAAGCTGCTCTCGTCAGATTCAGGCACAAAATCTTTTTCTACATATTTGAATGAAAGATAACCGCTGAAAATCACGAACAATACAGTGATTAACAGCACAGCACCGCGATGCTTAAGTGAGGTAAACAACAGTTTTTTATAGACGTTATCCAGTGAGCCCAGTATGTTGCCGATGAAGCGGTAAACTTTATTTTCATCATGGTGGCTTACGGTAAGGTAGCGAGAGCAAAGCATCGGCGTAAGTGTGAGTGATACAAATAGCGATGCGAGTACACCGAAGGTGACGACAATGCCGAATGAGTTAAAGAATTTACCGACCATGCCATCCATAAAAATGACAGGTGCAAAAATACAAACCAGTGAAAGTGATGCCGCTGTCACCGAAAAAGTGACTTCACGGGCGCCGTTCAAAGCAGCGCTGATCGGGTTGGGGTCGATATGTTCGCGATGGCGATATATGTTTTCAAGCACGACAATCGCATCATCCACTACCACGCCAATCAGTAGCAGCAGCGCCAGAAGTGTCATCGAGTTAAACGTAAAGCCGGAAAAGTACATTACGGCAATCGCCGCCAGCAGCGATACCGGTATCGCGGTGGCGACAATCAGCGTAGAGCGTATAGAGCGCAGAAAGATGAATACAATCAATGCCGCCAGTAATGTGCCTTCAATCAAGTGTTCTTTAAGCGATGCAACGAGCTGGTTAATGAAAATAGAATCGTTAGTCGATATTTCCAGATTCATGCCCGGCGGCAGGTTAGGCCTTATGTCCTGCTCCAGGCGGCGCTCGACTTCTTTGATGATATCTACCGTATTGGCATTGGCAATCTTGACCATGCCAAGACCTACGGTAGGCTTGCCGTTATAGCGCGCGACCTGTCGATTGTCAGTGATGCCGTCTTCTATTGTCGCTACATCTTTAAGGCGAATTGGTACGCCGGTATTGGTTGAAACGATGAGTTCGCCTAACTCTCGGACATTATGAAACTCCATATCAAGTTTTAGCAGTTGTTCTGATTGCGCACTGACTAGAAAGCCGCCCGGTAGCTGTATGTGCTCGCGATTAAATGCTGATATCAGATCATTGGCAGTGACTTTGTAAGCTGCCATCTGCTCAGGCTTGATATTGACACGCACTACACGGTCGCGACGGCCACCAATGCTTACTTCACCGACACCGTTGATAGTCTCGAATTTTTTCTTTAACACATTGTTTGCATACAGGTTGAGTTGCTGTATGGTGCGGTCGCCACTTAGTGCCAGCCAGATCACTGCTGAGGCATTGGTATCCACTTTTTGTATGACCGGCGGATCAGTGTCATTCGGTAGGCGGCGCAATATCTGGCTGACTTTGGCCTGTACTTCGTTATAGGCAACGTCAATATTTTTATCTAGCGAGAACGTAATGGTAATGACTGAGACGCCGGGTGACGAGGATGACTGGATATGCTCAATGCCCGGTGTGGTGTTGATGGCAGATTCGATAATACTGGTGACGCTGGTGTCGATTACATCGGGATTAGCGCCCCGCAGGGTGGTATTCACTACAATGATAGGAAAATCGATTGCGGGGATACGGTCAATGCCGATGCGCTGATAAGAGATGATGCCGAATAAAACAATGACGCCTGAGAGCATCCAGGCGAGAACATGGCGTTTAATCGAGAGTTCAGGTAGTGTCATGCGGCGATCTTTGTATTAGGCAGTCTTTAGTATTTTAGGTAGTAATTATTGCGCAGTATGGCTGGTGGTGATTTGAATAGGCGCCTGATCGGTCAGGAAGCCGGCACCATCCATCACAATAGTATCGCTGGCACTCACGCCCTCGGTAATTTCAACCAATCCTTTCTGGTGCTGTCCGGTTTTGACGATAACCTGATGTGCTTTGCCATCTTTCACCAGATACACCACTTCGCCTGCTGGCCGCAGCACTACACTCTGCTCCGGAACCATTAAGGCAGAAGGCTGCTCGCCGATAACCACAGTACCGGTGACGCTGGCGCCGGGCTGCCAGTCTGATTCATCCGTCACATCGGCAAGTACATCGATAGAGCGATTGCTTTCGGTAATCATCGGTTTGAGTTCGCGAATCACAGATTCAACTACTTTGGTGCTGGTTGGGGTGCTCAGGCGCACTTTCATGCCCGGTCTCAGTTGGTTGCTGATACGCTCCGGGAAAGGAATGTGGGCACGTAAGCGTTTGTTTGAGATGATCTGCAACAGCGGGTCGCCCACTTTTACAAATTCACCGGTGTCGACGATTTTCTTTTCCACAACACCGTCAGTAGGTGCGTAGATTCTGGTTTTACTGCTGCTGTGATTAATACTGTCAATCCGCGCCTTGGCACCGGCCAGTTGCTCTTTAAGCACATTCTGCTGGGCGAGGTCTGTATCTACCGCATTTTGCGAGATAAAATTTTTGTTTACCAGTGCCTGACTGCGCATCACGATCTTGGTCTGGTTTTGCAGCAGCGCTTCAATGCGGGCTACCTCAGCCTGCGCCTCATTACGCTGTAAAGCAAAATCAACTGCATCCAGTGTGGCAATCAGCTCACCTTTCTTTACTCGCTGGCCAGGGCTAACATGCACTTTAACTACACGTGCAGCCACTTCGGCGGCAATGGTAGGGTCGATCAAACCTTCGATGGAGCCTACGGCTGATTCTGTGATTTCTATAGCGGTGTCTTTGACCTGTGCCACAGTGACCAGTGTTGGTCTCGGCCCCTTATTTTCATTGGCTTTGCTGTTCGTTGTTTTGTCTTTATTGTCGCAGCCCGTGACCAGGGCAATAAGTAATGTCAGCAGAATGAGTGGTATATTTTTGTGCATAAATAATGGATTAATATTTTTTTCTATTATTAAAAACTTAAAGTCAGTGCATTCGATAGAAGCGTCCTTACTTGATCACCTGTTGCCAATCAAAGTATGTGCCAGGGTCAGTTTTGCGGCCCGGTGCAATATCGGAGTGCCCTACTATAGACTGAATTGGATAAGCTTTCCTGATGCCGTCAATTAAATTATTCAGTGTTTGATATTGTTCAACTGCGAACACTTCGAAATCACTGCCTTCAAGCTCGATTCCGACAGAAAAATCGTTACAACGTTCACGCCCCTGCCAATTTGATACACCGGCATGCCAGGCACGATCCAAACATGAAACAAATTGGATGAGGGTGCCATCGCGCCGGATTAAAAAATGAGCAGATACTTTAAAGGTATGTATTTGTGCATAGTAGGGGTGTTCATCCGGATCAAGCTGGTTAGTAAACAGCGCAATGATGCCATTACCGCCATACTGGCCAGGTGGCAGGCTGATGTTATGCACCACAATTAAACTGATATCCACTGGTTTTTCAGAGTCTGTCAGTGGGCGCGTATCAAAGTTTGGTGATGCAATGAATGCTGCGCCTTCTGCAAATCCAGCCTGATTAATATGGTAAGTTGTCATAGCCCGTGTAATTTCTAAACTTTATATTATTATCACGCAAGATTTTGTTTTGGCGCCGGAATTTGTGTATTAACAATTAATTAATCAAACAAATAGAGTCAGCACTAATTTTATGTGGATTTCAGTTTAAAATGCGCGCATATTTAAATTTGTAATTAACGTTTAGTATTTAATCAAGGAAAAACCTGATGGTATTCTTAGAATTAGCAGTGATGCTGGTTGTGATCCTGATTGCAGCCGAAGTCTTTACCAATGCGCTCGAGCACTTGGGTGAGAAGTTAAAAATATCGGAAGGTGTTACCGGCTCTTTATTCGCCGCAGTAGGCACCGCATTGCCGGAAACGTCAGTGCCTTTGCTCGCATTGCTGGCGGGTACGCAGAATGCCGCCACTAACGAAGAGATTGGTGTAGGTGCGATACTGGGTGCACCTTTGATGCTGGCTACGCTGTCTATTTCATTAATGGCAATCTCAGTGTGGAAGCGCCGCGGTACGCAAGGGCATTTAAGGCCAGAGCGCACCGGTCTTGTGCGTGACCTTAACTTTTTTATCATTGCATTTAGTTTTGCTGGAATTGCGATGTTCGTACCACATACTTTAATTGCTGTGCGTTATGCTCTGGGTTTTTGTATGGTGATGATTTATTTCGTCTATGTGATGATGACAATCAACGCTTCAAAAGCTTTGGTGCAAGAAGGGCATGCTACCGAGGCCGGTGGTGATATGTTCTTATGTAAAGTTGGACTGCCTAATAACATGACCGTCATTGTGATTCAGTTGTTGTTGGGTTTGGCACTGTTGGTTGCCGGTGCTAAAGGCTTTATTCACGGCGTTGAGGGGGCATCACATATATTAGGTATTTCTGCCCTGCTGCTTTCGTTACTGATTATTCCGATTGCGACTGAGTTGCCAGAAAAAGTGAACAGTATTTTATGGATACGCAAAGGCAAAGATACGCTAGCTTTTGGTAATATTACCGGCGCGATGGTGTTTCAGGGTACATTGCTGCCGGCAATCGGTATCATGCTCACGCCATGGGAGCCGCGCCAGGAAGTGTTGCTGGGTATTGTCATGACGCTGATGGCAGCGATCTGGCTCAGGTACTTAACGGCTAAAGGCGGTATTCGAGTGTGGCACTTGCTGGTAAACGGTGCATTGTATGTTACATATCTGCTGCTGGTGTTAAGCTAGCATGAATGTTAAGGGCGCTTTTTAGCGCCCTTAATTTATTCTGTTCACTCGTTATTGTTCTCGAGGTCTGCTTCAGTTTCTTTAGACAGCCCAAGTTTGGCGAGCCGATAACGCAGGGTGCGGAAGGTGACCCCCAGTAATTTGGCAGCAGCAGTTTTATTGTTATTAGTTTTGTTGAGCGCTTGGATAATTGCCTTTTTCTCAACATTTTCGAGATAGTCCGTCAGTGTCAGTTCATCTGCCTGGTCGTCGAATTCGCCGTTCATGAATCTGGCGGCAGTGTCATCTTCAATCATTAAATCGTCGATGGTAATTACTTCACCATTGCAAAGCGCTACTGCACGTTCCAGCATATTTTCCAGCTCACGCACGTTACCGGAGAACGGCAGTGAGGAAATGTATGCAAGTGCACCACTATCAATGGTCGGTGCTGCTATTTGCTGATTTGTGCAAAGTTTGTTTAATAACATATTTGCGATTAACGGGATATCCACGGGGCGATCACGTAATGCCGGCATTTTGAGCTGGATTACATTCAAACGGTAATACAGGTCTTTTCTGAACTGGCCATTATCCATCATTTCCGCAAGATTTTTATGCGTGGCGCTGATAATGCGCACATCAACAGCTTCTTCGGTGGTGCTGCCTACCATGCGTACTTTTTTCTCTTGTATTGCGCGCAATAATTTGACCTGCATCAGCAAAGGTAAATCGGCTACTTCATCCAAAAATAAAGTACCGCCGTTCGCTGCCTGAAACATACCTTCTTTATCCTGATTAGCGCCGGTAAAGGCGCCTTTTTTATAACCGAAAAACTCACTTTCCATCAGGTTTTCAGGAATTGCACCACAGTTCACGGCGATGAATGCACCGTCTGCGCGCGAGCTGTTTTTATGGATCAGGTTGGCGGCTAATTCTTTGCCGCTACCGGATTCTCCGCTGATGTAAACGGGTGCCTGGCTGCGCGCAAGTTTTGCTATCATCATGCGTACATGTTTGATCTGCTCGGAGTCACCTATCATTTCGAGTGTATCAGGTTGGGATTGATTGGTTTGGGTAGTCAGTTTGAGAGCAGACTCCACCACCGGCCGTAACTGTTTAAGTGAAATTGGCTTGGATAAATAATCAAAGGCGCCAGCTTTTAATGCACACACTGCATTTTCGGCACTGCCGTGTGCGGTAATGATTGCAACCGGTAAACCAGTATGGAATTGATTAATGTAATGCAATAGATCCAGCCCTGTTCCATCAGGCATCTGCATATCGCTAATGCAAAGCCCGTAAGGACGTTGTGCCAGTAAAGTTTTAGCTTCTTCCACACAGCAGGCGCTATAGGTTTCAATATCCATGCGTTCCAGCGTCATGACTAATAGTTCGCGGATGTCGGTTTCATCATCGACGATGAGGCAGGTTGGTTTTTTTGACATGCTTGAGTGTTGCCTTTAATTTGTATGTCTTAACTCGAGAATAAATGCACTGCCACGATCCAGCGGCTGAAAGTACAGTTGGGCATTATTTGCCTCAGCCAGTTCGCGTGAAATGTATAAGCCCAGGCCATTACCAGTAGTTTTTGTTGTGTAAAAGGGTTCAAACAATTTGCTGCGGTCTTGTTCGGCAATGCCTGCACCATCATCAGTCACTTCAATATGCAAGCCGGCTTTGCTGCCGGACGTGGTTTTCAGGATCCTTGTGCAATCTAAATGTAAACTGCCGATTTCTTTGCGGCTATGTTCCCATCCATTTTTACACAAATTCCATAAAATCTGTGTAAGGTGTCGTCGATCAAATGTAATCTTATCTTGAGCAGAGCAAAGCTCAAGCGTGAAGTATGCGACTGGGATTTTCTCAATAGCACAGAATTGGGTATGAAAATCGACAATAAACTGGTTGAGCGCGACTTTTTCCTGATGAGTGCGGTCGCGGCGGTTCAATTCCAGCACGTCTTTAATAATCTGATTAATGCGCTGAATGTTGTCTTCAATAATTTCCAATATGCGCGCATTGCCTTTAGACAGGTTTTCTTCCTCTTGCAGCAACTGGTTCGCATGGCTGATTGCACTTAAAGGGTTGCGGATTTCGTGTGCAATATTAGCAGTGAGCCGACCCAGAGCCGCTAATTTAGCCTGTTGTGCAGCAGATTGAATCTTGCTCCAGTCCTGAATAAAGATTACAGCGCCAAGCTTGCGATTTTCCTGGTTAATAGGCTCAATGCGCAGATTTAACTCACGGTTGTTTACCGGGATGATTAAGTTTTTATGCTCGTCATTACCATCTGACCAATATAGTAATAGATTAGCAATTGTCGGCGCATGCTCCGTAAGCCCCAAATCATTGCCGGAATCCTCTTCTAAAGCTAACAGCTGCTTTGCTTGTGAATTATAGTGGCGGATATTCAGACTTTCATCTACAACCAGCACGCCATCCTGCATCTGTTGTGTAATCAGTGCATTTACCTGCGCCAGATTTTCAAGATCAACACCGCGTGAAGAGGCTAGAGCTTCGCTTAGCAGTATGCGTTTAGCCAGGCTGTAAGCTAGCCATGCCGTCGCAAAACAGCTCAGGCTTAACATGACTGACTGCGTATAAGAGGAAATAGGCAGGCCCCATCCGGCGATCCGGTAGCTTTGCTCAAGCAGCAGGCCGATGGTGGCAACTGCTGCGTAAAATAGCGCGAGACGGCCATTGCTGACCATGCTGGCGGTGACGATAGTAACGATCAGCAAAAGCCCTAAACCGCTCTGTATGCCGCCAGCTGCATACATCATCATAATGATGAACAGTATGTCGATCACGATCTGTAGCGGGTGGAAGAAGATGACTGCTGAAGATTTTAATGGTGTGATGACCAGCAATGAGATGCTGAACAGTGCATAGGCGATTGCCAGACTTAAAAATAATGACGGATTGTCGCTACCATCTGATAAATTTAATTTATCTGCAAATGCATAGAAAATTACAAAAACCAGACTTAAAAGAAAGCGGAAGACATTGATGATGCGTATAGCACGCGCTTGCAGGGTTAAGTCATTCTGCAAGGCAAAATTTTTATTGAAATTGGTGCCGGAATAGAATTTAGAAAAACTCATTTATTTTCAATATGCGCCCGCGAGCAGTAAAAATACCCGTTAACCAGAAAAGCTTCTGATCTCGGTAAATGTACGTGGCAGGTAGTACATTGAACCATATTCTCCGCTGGCTCTTGATGTGCCTTGTTAGCTTCAGGATCGCTTGTGCGATTTTCATGTTTTGCAGCCGGCTTGATAGCGCGCTTCATGATGTAAATGACCAGCCATATTAACAGCCCTAAAAAAATCAGTTTCCACATAGCGCTTACTCATTCCATTATCAGGTTAAGATTGTAACCAAGCTTAAGCCCTGTGCAAATATAAAGTGCAAATATAAACCTGATATACTTAACGCCCTGCAGCTTGCTTCAGATGAACCAGTACTTGATTGAGTAAGGGTTAAAATAATCATAAATATTAATAATGCTTTGAAATGGCAACTCCAAAAGAACTTTCAGATTTTCTAATAGCTATTGAGCGTCGAGCTTTCAAGCAGACGGCTTATGCCGTGCGTGACGATCATGCCGCACTTGATATTGTGCAGGATGCCATGATGAAGCTGGCTGAAAAGTATGGCGAGCGTCCGGCCACGGAGTTTCCTATGCTGTTTCAGCGCATATTGCAGAATACAATGCGGGATTTCTGGCGCAGGCAAAAAGTCCGTAATCTGTGGACGACGCTGCTCTCTTCTTTTGGCGGTAATGATGCCGATAGTGAAGAGCGTGACCCATTAGAAACGATTGATGTCGAAGACGATAGCGATGAGCCTTCAGCGCAGTTGGCACGCAGCCAAACCATCCAGTTAATAGAAAATGCGCTGCAGAAACTGCCAGCCCGTCAACGGGAAGCCTTTGTGTTGCGTTATTGGGAGGAGATGGATGTGGCTGAAACAGCTAAAATTATGGGCTGCTCGGATGGCAGTGTGAAAACTCACTGTTCGCGGGCGGTTCACGCATTGGCGCTGGAATTAAAAAAGCAGGGGTTAGATAAGTTGGGCTTATCAAATGCCGTATTCGATAAAAAATAGCTCGATTTAAAGGGGCATTAAATGAATATGCATAAAGACAATATGACAAACAGAAAAAATACAGATTTGATAGATGATAATGTGATTCCAGACTCTCAGATGGAAGAGCAAATCGCGCGCGGCATTTCTGATTTACTGAATAATCGCGCACAGCATCTTAAACCGGAGCAGGCGCAGCGTCTGTCGGCAGCGAGAAATGCTGCTGTCAATTATTTGACTGAGCAGCAGGCTCAATACAGCACCGATAATCAGATCGCAGGACATAGTCATGTGCTGCGCTGGTTTGGGCATGCCGGGCAAAATTTTGAACAGCACCGTGTAGCGTCGGCAGCATTGCTGGTGGCCGTGATGTTGCTTACCTTTTTTGCTGTGCAGCAGTTGGGATCTACTAATAATTTAGAAAATAGCGATGCGTTTTTGTTGGCGTCTGATCTGCCACCAGAAGCTTATGCGGATAAGGGGTTTGATGCATGGATAGAATCCAATTAGCTTTAAGATGGACGTTGCTGTCATTTTTTTTGCTGCTTGCCGCTGTCGCGAATGCGGATGAGGTGAATCAGACATGGGGGCAGTTAACTGAGAGCCAGCGTCAGGTTTTAAACCCCTTGGCATCGGAGTGGGATACTTTACGGCCATGGCAGCGTGAAAAAATGCTGGATATTGCACGTGATTATCCAAAGATGAGCCCAGAAAAACAGGGGTTGGTTAAGAAGAGGCTGACCAACTGGAGTCGCATGACACCGTATGAACGCGAAAATGCCAGAAAAAGGCACCAGCAGTTTAAGTCGTTGCCGGATGATAAAAAGCGCGAACTTCGTCAAAAATGGAATGAATACCAGAAACTGCCTGAATCTGAGCGTGCCAAGCTACGGGCAGAGTCGCCGGAAACCTATGGAGATTCAGGCCTGGATTGATCTTTCTGGTAAAAGTGTTAAGTGGCAGTATGTAAATTATTTAAAGCTACGGATGTGTTGTGAATAATCGAAGAATGAATATTGTAGCCCCGAGTCTCATTAAGCTTGGGGCTTGTCTTTTATATGAGCTGCTGACGGTGATTGCGATTGTTTTTGTAAGCGCTGGGCTATTTGTGTGGATCGCCGGTGATTCCACACATGGTGTTAAGCGGCTGCTATTGCAAATTTTTCTGTGGTTAATCGTAGGCGCTTATTTCGTCTGGTGCTGGCGACAGAGCGGGAAAACACTCGCAATGCAGGCGTGGAAATTTAAGCTGGTTGGCCATGATAGCCAGTTGTTAAGTTTTAATATTGCTGTTTTAAGATACGTGCTGGCAACATTGGGCATTATGTTGTGCGGTCTGGGGTTTTTGTGGGCCATCGCTGACAGGCAACACCTGTTTTTACACGACAGGCTTTTAAAAAGTAGAATCGTTACAAACTCCTGAAAGCAAGTGCAGAATCTCTAGCTGATATGCCTGACTGATGTTATCTGCGATCAACGTAATATTTCATGCCTAAGCCGGCCATTAAAAATAGAACTGTGGGCGTAACAGCGCTAAATAATGGCGCCCAATCGTTTAACACGCCCAGATGAATAAATGTGCGGTTGAGTATCTGGTAAAGTACACCCAGCATGATGCCAATAAATATTTTTGTGCTGGCGCCGGTAGCGCGCTGCTGTATGAAACCAAAAGGCAATGCCAGCATAATCATGACCATACAGGCTAGCGGGTATACAAGTTTTGACCACAGCGCCATCTCGTAGCGGGTGGTTCTCTGTTTGTTAATAGATAAGTGCTTGATGTAGGAGTAAAGGTTCCATGCGGACATTTTCTCCGGCAGCACCAGTAATACATTTAACAATTCCGGACGAATCAGTGAGCGCCAGGTAGCTGTTTCCAGCTGCTTGATTTCATTGGTATCTTTATTAAAATGGGTTTGTGTGACTTGTTTGAGATTCCATTGGTCATCTGCAAATTGTCCGCTCTTTGCATGACTGTTGGTTTTTAGTCTGAATTCTTTATCAAACTCATAAATATGAACATTAAGCAGTGTGGAGTCCGGGAGTATTTCTTCAATGTTCACAAAGCTATTGCCATCTTTCACCCACAGGCCGGATTTGAAGTCTTGAACAATCACGGAATCAGTGGCCTGAATACGCATGCGTTGTGCCATTTTTTCACTCAGCGGCGTTATCAGTTCACCTACAAAGAAGGTGAATAAGGTAAAAATCATCCCGATTTTTAACAAAGATAGCGCGATACCTGTTGAGGAAATGCCACTGACCCTGAGTATGATGAGCTCTGAATGGCGTGCAAGCTGGCCAATGCTATACATGCAGCCAACGAGCACTGCTACCGGCATAATCTCGTAAATATGGCCAGGCGCACTTAATACTACAAATAGCAGCACTTTACTCAAGCCGTAGTTGCCGCGCCCCAGGCTTTCCAGTTCCTGAATTAAATCAAAGAATGAAAACATCGCAATCAGTCCGAGCATGATGAGGGTCACGCTAACGGTGATTTCTTTGAGCAAGTAGCGGGTAATAATATTCATAGCGATGTTGATTTGATCAAGTTATGGCTTGGCACGGATTTTTAGCCATGAAGTTGAAAAAATACTGGATAAAAATTCTGGAAAAATAGGTAATTGAAGTGCGCGACGATAAAACATGTATATTGCCAGCGCTAAAAATAACAGGTGTACGGGCCATAGTCCAATGATAATGTGAATTTTTTTCTGTATCACCCATGCATGCGTAATGCTGAGCAGATTGCTATAAATAATATAAATGATCAGCGCCAGCACAAAGTTAGCCGAACGACCTGCACGGGGGTCTAATGCACTTAACGGTATGGCCAGCAGTGATAATATCAGTGCCGAGATCGGAATAGCTAGACGCCATTGCAACTCTGCCTGACTGACGATATTTTTGCTTTGCAATAACTCTTTACTCGATTTTGATTCAGTACTCGGTGGCTCCTGCTTCACTTCTTTGGACTCAACACGAATCGCATATTTCTCGAACTGTGTTGTCGAGAACTCTGCCGCGCCGCGCTTGCCCTGATAGCGTCTGCCATTTTCCATGACTACAAAATGATCACCGTTTTTTTCGATCAGGCGATGGCCTTTTGCCGCAACGATAATACCTAGTTTCTGATGCTGGATGGATTGAACAAAGATATTTTTTACAACATTACCAAGCTCATCAAAGCTTTCTATAAAAAATACGCGCTCGCCGTTGTTGGATTCTTTGAAAACACCGGGGCTGATTGACGCTAACTCATCGCGACTCTCCAGCTGCGTGCGGTAAGTTTCGCCTTTGTTGGTGGCCCATGGCATTACGAACAAACTTAACACTGCAATTAATAAGATGACTGGCGCAACAAAGTTCAGTACCGGACGGATCCAGGCGGTGATGCTCATGCCGCTGCTGAACCAGATCACCATTTCTGAATCCCGATACCAGCGTGATAGCGTCATCAGTACCGCAAGAAATAGTGTCAGAGAAAGTATCATGGGCAGGAACTTAACCATGTTAAAACCTAACATAGTAGTGATGGCATCATTCGGCAGGATACCTTTTGCGGCCAATCGAATCAGATTGCCGGCGCGCTGCGCGATGACGATGCCTATCAATATAAAGAAGGCACCGGCAGCGGTGGAAATGAGTTCTTGCAGTAGAGAGCGCCTAAATAGCATACGTTTTTAAAACACGAGATAATTTGATTTAAACCAATACTGACTTGCCGGCTTGGCCATTGTGCAATGTTAGCGCTATTAACGGCTTGTCTTTAAGCTATTTAAGTTTATAAACAGCATTACAACAAATAACATTAAGGATTCAACCAGATGGAATTTAGCATAAAAACGGGCAGTACGGAAAAACAACATCATAATTGTGTCATCGTCGGTGTGTATGAGTCTCATCAATTATCAGATTCAGCTAAAGCGTTAGATGAACTTTGTTCCGGTTATCTGAGTAATATCATTAAACGTGGTGATCTGGATGGTAAAGCAGAAAAAACACTGATGCTGCACGATGTGCCGGGCGTGCACAGTGATCGCGTATTGCTGGTGGGTTTGGGTAAGCAAAGTGAGTTTTCAGAAAAACAATATGCCAAAGCCGTGCGTGCCTCGGTAAAAGCGGTGGCAGCAAGCGGTGCCAGTGAGGCGGTTACTTATCTGGCAGAGTTGCCGGTAAAAGAATTAAGCTTGCGTCGCAAAGTTTCCCTGCTGGCAGAAGTGGCTCTGGATGCAACTTATCGCTTTAATGCGATCAAGCGTAAAAAAGAAGCCGCAGAAGATGACGACGCTAAAAAAACTGTTAAACGTCTGACCATACATATTGCCGATGCAGCTCAAGTGAAAGAAGCAGAAGCCGGACTGGCAGATGGTAAAGCGCTGGCTGCAGGCGTAAGCCTGACCAAGGATCTGGGCAACCTGCCACCGAACGTCTGTACACCAACCTATCTGGCAGAGCAGGCGCTACAATTTGGTAAAACTTATGGTTTGAAAGTAGAAGTGCTGGAACGCGCTGATCTTGAGACATTAGGTATGGGATCGTTTCTGGGCGTAACCAAAGGTAGTGAAGAGCCACCGAAACTGATTGTGATGCAGCACCTCAAGGGTAAAAAAGATCAAAAACCGGTAGTGCTGGTAGGTAAGGGCATTACCTTTGATACCGGCGGTATTTCATTGAAGCCTGGCGCCGAGATGGATGAAATGAAATACGATATGTGCGGTGCAGCCAGTGTGCTGGGTACATTCAGAACAATAGCTGAAATGGATTTGCCGCTGAATGTGATTGGTATTATTCCGACATGTGAAAACATGCCGGATGGCCGTGCGACAAGACCAGGTGATGTGCTGACCAGCATGTCCGGTTTGACGATTGAAGTGCTGAATACAGATGCTGAAGGCCGTTTGATCTTATGTGATGCGCTGACTTATGCCGAGCGCTTTGAGCCAAGTGCAGTGGTGGATATTGCAACATTAACCGGTGCTTGTGTGATTGCACTCGGTCACCATGCAACTGGCCTGTTCAGTAATAATGACGACTTGGCGAAAGAGCTGTTGCAAGCGGGTGAGTCTGCGTTAGACCGTGCATGGCATATGCCGCTGTGGGATGACTACCAGCCACAACTGGACAGTAACTTTGCTGATATGGGTAATATCGGAGGACGTGCCGGCGGTAGTATTACTGCGGCGTGTTTCTTATCAAGGTTCGCTAAAAAATATGAATGGGCGCATCTGGATATCGCAGGTACCGCATGGAAATCCGGCAAGGAAAAAGGCGGCACCGGCAGACCAGTACCATTGCTGACAGAGTTTTTAGCGACTCGTGCTCGTCAGGCAAAGAACTAAATACGATTCATGACACGTGTTGAATTTTATTTCAATGTAACTGATAAGCTGGCAAAGGCAACCGAACTGTGTGAGCGTGCGGTTGCCAAGGGGCGCCAGCTGACTGTTTTTACGCAAGATGATGCGATGAGTAACAGCTTGCAGCAAAAGCTATGGCAGCATAGCCCAACCAGCTTTCTGCCTAGTGCCCATCCGCAGGATGATACTAGTGCGCATGTACCAATTGTTCTTGATGCTGTCGGTAGCCATTTGATTCAGGATGATATTCTGATTAACCTGAAAACAGAGCACCCTCCATTTTTTAGTCGTTTCAGGTATCTGGTCGAGCTTGTTGGCAGCGATGAAGATGATAAAGTGGCAGCAAGACAGCGCTATAAGTTTTATCGTGATCGTGGCTATCAAGTAAAATCGACAGATGCAGCAGGTTAATTTCTATATTCAAAAATAATAGAATGTGAGTAAGTATGCGTGAAGATGACGATATTCCATTACTGACCGAGGTGCATGCGCTACCGGCGCAGGCCTTAGCTAAAGCTTTTAATGTGACACCGGAGTTGATTGCTGAAGTTGCCGAGCAGATCAGGCCACATGTTGCAGCAGATATTGAGAAGTCACTTGCGCAGAAGCTCAAGCAGGAAATGAAACAGGATCTGCTTGATCACTTGTTAACTGAATCTGCGAACATTCAAAAAGCCAATCAGGCTTATATTTCAAGTGCGCTTAATCAGCAATATGATCAGCAGGCGCAGCAAATCGAACAGCTGCAGCGTGATGCTGAGTCAGCATTAAAACAACATATCAGTGACACACTGAACAGTGTGCAGCAAGAAGCGGTTGATCAGGCACTTGCGATGGTAGATAAGGCCAGGGCAGAGTTAGCAACTGATATCCCGCGCTTGATGCATACCAATACTGAGGTGATCAAATCTGATTTGGAAAGCACACTCGGTCAGATGCAGGCGCAGGCATTAGCCGATGTTAACGAAAAAATAACGGCAGCATTGCCTGATTTGCAGCAGACCTTAACCGAGCAGTTGCAACTCACATTGGCTGATTTGCAAAAAACCACGGTAGAAAATGCAACGCAGGGATTGCAGGAACAAGTAAGCCAGCTGCGCGAAACTATTTTTGCAGACCATAAAGCTAATCTGGCACAGGAGCTCGCTGCAATCTACAAAGCGCTTACACAGCACACGCAAACCGAGCTTAGTGTTTATCTGGATGCTTTGCAGGTTCAGTCGCAGCAGCAGCTGCAGCAGAAGCTCGGCGATACTTTCCCTGCTTTGTATCAGGATCTATCTAATGAGCTGAGTACAACGCTGAGAACGGATTTCACCGCTTTGGCTGAAAATGCCAAAAAAGATTTTATACAGGCTTTAAGTGCTGATTTGCCGACTGTTGAGCAGGCTTTAAGCAATAAAGTACATGAAATACTCGACGTAGAAGTGCCGCGTATTGAGCAGGCGATGTCTGCGAGCATTAAAGCGGAAATTGAGAAGCTGGTAGAGTCGGTACGTCTGGTCTTTTCGAAATAGGCCTGCTGAAATAGATTCAGGCGTTATCTGTCAGTGTTTTGTAAGCTTCCGCAGATAGCAGTTTGTTTTCTACGTCGCTGTCGCTGGTTTTAAATTTAAATATCCAGGCTTTATAAGGATTATCGTTGATCTGTTCCGGTGCGTTGATCACATCCTGATTAATAGCGGTTACTTCGCCATCTACCAGAGCATGCAAATCCGAACCTGTTTTAACTGATTCAACCAAACCACAAGGTTGCCCGGCTATCAGTGCGCTACCGACAGCAGGTGCATCAACAAAAACAATGTCTCCCAGCAAGTCTTGTGCATAATCAGTGATGCCTGCCTCCCAAATTCCATCGGCAAGGGGTTTGGCCCATAAGTGCTGTGCGCTATAGAACAGAGGTTGCGGTATTTGCATAGTATTTACTCAATAAATGTTAGTGATTAATTGCAATAAAATTTTAACGTAATTTAGGTGGCTGCCGCTTTTATTTTTAATAATGAAAATAATTAAATTTATTAATGACAAAGCTAAAGTTTTTATATAGTATTCAAGCGTAACTGTATGAGATAAAACATATTATGAAAAATATTTCACGTAAATTTTTACTTTTCTATGTAAGTGCTATGCTTTGCATGGCGCCTATGGCTTTGCACGCCGCAAGTAAAAAGACTCAAAAACAGATTACTACCGGCAGCAATTATAAAACCGTTAAGTACAAGTCAGGTAGCCGTAAAATACATCATCGTATCCGTGCCCATAAAGCTGTCGCTGCTGATAGCTATGACGGTACTACCCCGTTGAGGTTGGCGTCTGCAAAAGCAATTGTGATTAACCAGTTAACCGGTGAAACACTTTATGGCAAAAACACTAATGTACCGACACCTATTGCATCAGTAACAAAACTCATGACAGCAATGGTGATGCTGGATGCGCATTTGCCTCTTGATGAGCCGCTATTTATTGGTGACCAGGATGTGGACTATCTGAAAGGTACGAGCTCAAGATTAAGTGTAGGAACAACGCTTACGCGCGGTGAAATGCTTCAGTTAGCGTTGATGGCATCTGAAAATCGTGCCGCTTCAGCGCTTGGTCGTCATTATCCAGGTGGTAAACCTGCATTTATTCAGGCCATGAATAATAAGGCGCAGTTGCTTGGTATGCAATCAACACGCTTTGTAGATTCGACCGGTTTGGATAGTAATAATGTTTCAACGGCTGAAGATTTAGTGAAAATGGTCAATGCGGCATATCATTATCCTGAGATTCGTCAGGTCAGCACTTTGCCATCACAGGAAGTGACCTTGTATGGTCGACATAGTCCACTCAATTTCGTTAATACCAATGCTTTGGTGCGTGGTGGCAACTGGACAATAGGTTTGTCTAAAACTGGTTTTATTAATGAAGCGGGCCGTTGCTTGGTAATGCAGGCGGAAATCTCAGGTCAGCCAACTATTATTGTATTGCTTGATTCAGCTGGCAAGATGACACGTATCGGTGATGCTAATCGTATTCGCAAATGGGTAGAACGCAATGATGCTAACTCACTGGGTGATCACGTGCATGGTTAGTTATTTGCATTAAAGAAAACATCAGGATAACAGGTAATAAAAAAGCGGCTTTGAGCCGCTTTTTTATTACCTGTATATTTTTAACACGGGTTACTTTTCTACTTTCTTGGCGCTGGTTTTCTTAACAGCTGTTTTCTTGGCACTGGTTTTTGCAGCAGCGGTTTTGCCAGTGCTGGCTTTAGAGGTGCTTGCCTTAGTGGTTTTTGCTTTAGCTGGAGCCGCTTTTTTGCTGGCTACAGTTTTAGTTGTTGCCGCTTTAGTCGAGGCAGCTTTCTTAGCTACAGGCTTTTTAGCTGGGGCTGCTTTAGCCGCTTTTGCAGTTAGCAGTTCAAGCGCCTCTTCCAGCGTTAATGCCTCGGGTTCTACGCTTTTTGGCAATGTTGCGCGGATTTTTCCATGTTCAACATAAGGACCATAGCGGCCTGCGTAAATTTCAATTTGCCCGTCTTCCGTCGGGTGATCACCCAATGAGCGTATCGGTGCCGGCCCTGTGTTTGCCTGAGCCAGCAGTGCAACAGCTTCGTCCGGAGTGATCGTAAATACACTCATGCTCTTGGGAATAGACTTGAACTTGGCATCGTGATTAACATACGGCCCGAAGCGTCCGATATTGGCTACGATCTTTTTGTTGGTAACAGGATGCAGGCCTAAATCGCGCGGCAATGACAGCAGCATATTCGCTGTTTCCAGATTTACATCTGCCAGTGGAATCTCTTTAGGAATGCTTACACGTTTAGGTTTCTTTTTCTCGCCTTCAATGGCCAGGCCTAATTGCAGGTATGGGCCATATGGGCCATTCATGAGTAGAATTTCTTTGCCGGATTCCGTATCGGTACCAATGGTTACCGGGTCAGCACCTAAGGCAGCAGCGCCACCTACGCTGCGTTTATAGTCACATTTCGGTGTGTCGTTATAACCGGTACAGCCAATAAAAGTACCGTAGCGACTGAGTTGTTTCTGCAATGGCTTGCCGCATTTCGGGCAAGCTTCATCAATTAATTCGTTGCCTGGGCGATCTACGTCTGCTTTGTCATGGATCTGCTGGTTGAAATCTTTCCAGAATTCATCCATCAATGGAATCCACTCACGCTCACCATCTGCGACGCTATCTAGCGCATTTTCCAGATTGGCGGTGAAATCGTAATCCACATACTTGGTGAAATGTTCGGTGAGGAACTTGTTGACCACGCGCCCTACATCGGTTGGTGTAAAACGTTTTTTATCCAGTAATACATACTCACGATCTTGCAGGGTGCTGATGATAGTGGCGTAGGTAGAAGGGCGGCCGATGCCATATTCTTCCAATACCTTAACCAGGCTCGCTTCAGAATAGCGCGGTGGAGGTTCTGTAAAATGTTGATCACCGTAGATTTTTTGTACGGTGAGCACTTCGCCGGTTTCAAGATGCGGCAGCTTGCTTTCGCCTTCATCTTCCTCGTCATCAGAGCTTTCCATGTATACGGCAATAAAGCCCGGGAATACTAAAGTTTGGCCGGTAGCACGGAACAGGTTGGCATCACTGCCTACGCTCAAGTCGACACTGACCGCATCAAATTTAGCGGGCGCCATCTGGCAAGCCAGTGCGCGTTTCCAGATCATTTCGTACAATTTGAATTGCTCATCAGTCAAGAACTGGCGAACCTGTGTCGGTGTGCGTGCAATATCAGTCGGGCGAATTGCCTCATGTGCTTCTTGTGCGCTTTTAGACTTGGTTTTGTAAACCACCGGAGATCTCGGTAAGTAATCCGCTTCAAAATTCTTTTTCACGTAATCGCGGATTTGCGCTACAGCATCAGCAGCTAAACTGAAAGAGTCAGTACGCATGTAGGTGATTAAACCAACAGTGCCGCTACCTACATCCATACCTTCATACAGCTGCTGCGCAACACGCATGGCACGTGCTGTGGTGAAGCCGAGTTTGCGCACGGCCTCCTGTTGCAGCGTTGATGTCGTAAACGGCGCGGCCGGGCTGCGGCTACGTTGCTTTTTCTCAACACGCGATACTGTCGTTTTTCCGGCACTCGCTAGTAATAATTTACCAACAATGTCAGCCTGCTGATCATGATTGATCACAGTAAACTGCTCAACTTTTTCGTTGTTCAACTGCACAAGTTTGGCAGTAAAGCCATGACTATGTTTGAGTGCGTCTAAATGTATAGACCAGTATTCCTGGGATTTGAATGCTTCAATTTCAAGCTCGCGTTCAACAATCAGGCGCAAAGCCGGGCTTTGTACACGGCCTGCGGATAAGCCGCGGCGGATTTTTTTCCACAGTAATGGTGATAAATTAAAGCCGACCAGATAGTCTAGTGCACGTCGCGCCTGCTGCGCGTTGACCATAGGCATTGAAATGTCACGTGGTTCGGCGATTGCATGTTCAACAGCGCTTTTGGTTATTTCATGAAACACCACACGTTTCATGAGCTTGTTCTTGAGCAGATTCTTTGATTTTAGAATTTCGGCAATATGCCATGAAATCGCCTCACCTTCGCGGTCCGGGTCGGTTGCGAGGTAAATGCTGTCGGCATTTTTTACGGCTTTAGCAATCGCGTCTACATGTCTGCTGTTACGCTCAATGATGTCGTATTTCATGGCGAACTGATTTTCAGTATCGACCGCGCCATTTTTTGGAATTAAATCACGGACATGACCATAAGAAGCGAGCACTTCAAAATCACTGCCCAGATATTTTTGCAGCGTTTTCGCTTTTGATGGAGATTCAACAATGAGTAGTTTTGACATGAATGCCTATTTATAAGGTGTTTGTTAGCTAGCAGTTCGGATAATAGCAAGGTAAATCACTAAAATACAACAAGTTAAGTTGTATGGCATGTAAATTTATTTAGGACACCTTACTTGTTACGGATGAATTCGATCTTGCTACCTTCTGTGCTGGCAAGGCTGAGTGCCGCGCCTTCATTGGCTATATCACCAAATAACGGGTCTTCATCATCAGCTTTAGCTTGGCTCAAACCTTTAAAATCATATAAATTAGTATCTGCTAAGTGCGATGGTTCAACATTGGTAATGGCGCGAAAAATATTATTGATGCGTCCTGGTTGCTCACGCTCCCAGCCTTGCAGCATTTCTTTTATCTTTTGACGCTGCAGGTTTTCCTGACTGCCGCATAAATCACACGGAATAATCGGGAATTCCATCTGGCGCGCGTAGCTGGCAATATCTTTTTCGCTGCAATAAGCCAGTGGGCGGATCACAATATTCTGCTTGTCGTTGGTCGCAAGCTTAGGCGGCATTGCTTTTAATTTTGCACCAAAGAATAGATTTAAAAACAGGGTTTCTACGATGTCGTCACGGTGATGGCCTAACGCGATCTTATTGGCGCCGAGTTCTTTGGCCGTAGTGTAGATCACGCCGCGGCGCAGGCGCGAGCATAGTGAACACGTAGTTTTGCCTTCAGGAATTTTTTCTTTAACAATCGAATAGGTGTCCGCTTCAACAATCCGGTAATCAATGCCCAGCTTTTCAAAGTAAGCCGGCAGAATATCCGCAGGAAAACCCGGCTGCTTCTGATCCAGGTTCATCGCAATCAGCTTGAAGTTGATTGGCGCGCGTTCCTGCAAGGCCAGCAAGATCATGAGCATGGCATGCGAGTCTTTGCCGCCGCTCATGCACACCAGCACGGTGTCGCCATCTTCAATCATATTGTAGTCACCAATCGCTTTGCCGGTAGCGCTGATAAGGCTATTGCGTAACTTGATGAAATTGTTGGAATGGTTGTCTGGTAAATGTTTAATCATAAATAGTGTTTAATAATATTGATACGTTGTGTATCTGTTTTAAAGTTTGGACATGTAAGGTTACCGTCTATAGATTCAATGAGCGTCCGCCATCTACAGCCAGTACATGGCCGGTAATGAACGGCGCATCATAAATCAGGAACTTGACGGCTTTCGCAACATCATCAGGGTCACCCACACGTTTAAGTAAAGTCTGGCTAATAACGCGCTGACGATAAACTTCGTCAAATTGCGGATTGCCTTCTGGCCATTGCACAGGCCCAGGCGCAACGGCATTTACCCGCACTTCAGGACTTAACTCCTGCGCCAAAGATTTGGTGAGGGTGACCAGTCCGGCTTTCGCCACACTGTAAACAATGTAGCCTTTTTTTGGGCGTTCAATATGCATGTCTGTAATGTTCAAGATGCAGCCATGATTTTTGCGCAGCTCCGCTGCTGCCGCCTGTGCCAGAAATATTGGCGCTTTGAGGTTGCTGCCCATTAAATCCTGCCAGTTATCTTCATTGATCTGGCCGATTTCGGTGGGGTAATACGTCGATGCATTGTTAATGAGTACATCAAGTTTACCGAAATGCTTCACGGTTTCATTGACTAAATTCGGTAACACGGCAATATTAAGTAAGTCGCCCTGAATAATAGCTACCGAATTCGGGCGCCGCAGATTCAACTCTGCCTGTAGCGCGCGTGCTTCGACCGCGCTGGTATTGTAGTGAATCATCAAATGCGCGCCGTGCGCATGCAGTTCCCTGCAAATAGTAGCGCCCACGCGCTTTGCACCGCCAGTAATTAAAACGATTTTATTCTTAATTGTATTCACATTCTGCTCATTTCTTTATCTTAAATATTATAATGGCTTATGAGTTCATTACCTATTCCTAATGCTGAGGCGCAGGCGCACAGCCAGCAATTAGCTGCATTAATTCAAAACCACATCAGCCAGGGTCAAGGTTGGATATCATTTGCCGACTTTATGCAGAGGGCCTTATACGAACCGCAACTAGGTTATTACAGCGGCGGCGCCAAAAAGTTCGGTCATGGCGGTGATTTTGTTACTGCCCCTGAGATTTCTCCATTGTTTGCACAGACGCTGGCTAATCAGGCGGCGCAGGTGCTGGCTGATGTGCAAGGCAGTATCCTGGAACTAGGTGCAGGCACCGGCAAGCTGGCACTTGATCTATTGCTGGCGCTGCAAGATTTGAATCAATTGCCTGAGCAGTATTGCATTATGGAAGTTAGTGCTCACCTGCGCCATATTCAGCAGGAGACTCTACAGAAAGCGTTGCCAGTCGAGTTAATGCAGCGCGTAGTATGGCTGGATACCTTGCCACAGGATTTTGTAGGTATGATCGTCGGTAATGAAGTGCTGGATGCGATCCCGTTGCATTTGGTGCATCATACGGCGCAGGGCTTGTATGAAAGAGGCGTTGCTTTTAATGGTAATTTTGTCTGGGAAGATAAACCCTTGTTGTCAGGGAACTTATTTGAAATGGCCAGCGCTTTGGCATTGCCGCAAGATTATTTAACCGAGATTTGTCCGGCCGCATCCGGTTTGATGGCTAGCCTGGCACATGCGCTTAAAAAGGGCGTCATCGTTATGCTCGATTATGGATTTTCGGCACGTGAGTATTATCACCCGCAGCGTAATCTGGGTACTTTGATGTGCCATTATCAGCATTATGCGCATACCGAGCCGCTGGTTTACCTAGGGCTACAGGATATTACAGCACATGTGGATTTTACGAGTATTGCACATGCCGGTGTTAACAATGATCTGGCACTTGCCGGTTTCTGCAGTCAGGCGCAGTTTTTAATGAATTGTGGCATCCTAGATTTAATGTCTAAAGTGTCGCCGCACGATATGGCAAATTACGCACCATTGGCAGCTGCTGCACAAAAATTGTTATCTCCGGCAGAAATGGGTGATTTATTTAAAGTGATTTCTTTCAGTAAGCAGTTTGATGCCCATTTGCTTGGGTTTTCTGCGGGCGATAAATCCCATACCTTATGATTAAGCACTAAAGTATAATGCGCGCCATGAACGAATTAAATCCAAAAGAAGACACCCAAATTGACACTGTGGATGTTAATGACCCCAGTCAGCGCCGAATTCGCAGCTTTGTATTGCGTCAGGGCCGCTTAACAAAAGGCCAGGCGCGTGCGCTGGAAACTGTTTTTCCAAAATTTGGTATTACTTACAAGCCTGAATTGCTGGATTTGAGTACGAAGTTTGGCCGTGTTGATAGTAAAAAGATTCTGGAAATCGGTTTCGGCATGGGTGAGACCACGGCAAAGATCGCGCAGACTCTGCCGGAGTGTGACTTTCTGGCAGCAGAGGTGCATACACCAGGTGTGGGCGCGCTGCTTAAACTGATTGATGAGTTGGCGCTTACTAACATACGTGTGATTCAGCATGATGTAGTCGAAGTACTGCAAAACATGCTGCCGGATGCAAGTCTGGATGGCATTCATATTTTCTTCCCCGATCCATGGCATAAAAAACGCCATCACAAACGCCGTTTGATTCAGGCTGAGTTTGTGAAACTGCTATGCACCAAGCTAAAGTCAGGTGCTTATATCCATGTGGCGACAGACTGGCAGGAATATGCGGAATGGGTGCTCGAGGTGTTATCAGGTGAGCCGCAGTTGCAGAACACGGCTAAAGATTATGCAGAAAAACCAAGTTATCGTCCGCTGACCAAGTTTGAGAATCGCGGTATCAAACTCGGGCACGGTGTGTGGGATATGGTGTTCAAAAGAGTTTAGTAGCAAGCCCATGCATGAGGGTTCATGCATGGAGCGCCTGCATGTATGCGTTTAATATTTGGATTTATGCTGATTCTTGCGGTGTAGATTCTATTTCCGCTTCTTCTTCATCTGCAAATAACCATTTTCCGATGACCTTCTCCGCTTCTTCAACACCCTGTTTTTTCAGGCTCGAAAATAACTGGATAGTGCACTCACTGTTGTAGTGGTTGCCCCAAGTCTCAATCAGTTCCTTGCGTACTTTATTCAAAGTCAGTGACGCTTCGCCTCTGGAGAGTTTATCTGATTTGGTTAACAGTACATGCACCGGTTTGCCGCTAGGACAAAACCAGTCCAGCATCTGTCGATCCAGCGGCGTAAGCGGATGACGGCTATCCATCACTAACACCAAACCACCCAGACTTGAGCGCTCGCTTAAATAGCGTGCCAGCACATTCTGCCAATGCGCACGCATGGATTCAGGCACTTTAGCGTAGCCGTAGCCAGGTAAGTCAACCAGATGTCTGTCATTACCTAGTGTAAAAAAGTTAATGAGCTGTGTACGCCCAGGTTGCTTACTTACAAACGCCAAGCGGTTATGGTTAGCCATCGTATTAAGTGCGCTGGACTTGCCCGCATTGGAGCGCCCGGCAAACGCAACCTCGATACCGCTGGCTGGCGGCAGGTCACGTAAGTGGTGCGCTGAAATAAAAAATGTAGCGTTTTGAAACAAAGGCATAAAAATCCAATTCTGTTAAGCGGGTTCTTCAAGTAGTAATGTGGTGTTGATTTGACAGATCGCAATGTGACCTGAGTCCACATATTTCTGACTATTTAAAGGAATTGCTGTTATCGTGAAAAATGCTATCACGAATAGTCATTTTTAGCTAAAATAGCGCGTTAATTGGTTGAATAATTTAGATTTAGGAGCAGTAATGCAATTTCGTCATATAGCGTGGTTAGTATCCAGTCTTATGTTCTGAAGCTCCTGCTCAGAAATCTGCAGAGCAGACGATTAATAACGTGTGTGCAGCCTGCCATGGTGCAGATGGTAACAGTGCCATTACACTTAACCCAAAATTAGCTGCTCAGCATCCTGAGTATCTTGAAAAGCAACTGACTGAATTCAAGTCAGGCAAGCGTGCAAATGCAGTGATGTCAGGCATGGCAGCCGGCTTGAGCGAACAGGAGATTAAAGATATTGCAGCTTATTTTGCTGCAAAAAAACTGAATCTGGCTCAAGCTACTAAAAATGGTGCCGGTTCACTCGGTGAGAAAATTTATCGCGGCGGTATCGCAGCAACTGGCGTACCCGCCTGTGCTTCATGCCATAGCCCTAACGGTGCTGGTCTGCCTAAACAGTTCCCGCGTCTGCAAGCTCAGCACGCTGATTACACATTGGCGCAAATGAAAGCTTTCCGTACCGGCGAGCGCGCGAATGCGCCGATGATGATGGCAATTGCTGCCAAAATGACAGATGCTGAAATGGCAGCTGTCGCAGATTATATTCAGGGTCTGCGTTAATTTAATCTGTTGAAACTCAAGGGTAGCGTAGGCTACCCTTATTTTTTAACATGAATTTATACTTGGCTGAATTTTAAATACCCTTAAAACTTTTTAATGGGTATGTAGCAACTATATCTATTTTGTTGAAGTCCTAGAATAGGCAACTAGATTACACAACAAACTTCTCGATGCTTTAACGTTTCTCTCATTAGAGTGCTGTATTTTGAATCCAAAACTATCATTAACTAGAAACTTCTTTGACCTGCTAAGCTCTATGCGTTTTGCAGTGAGCCTGTTGAGTGTGTTAGGCGTCGCTTCTATCATTGGCACGGTGTTAAAGCAGAATGAGCCGTATGAGAATTACATCATTAAATTTGGCCAATTCTGGTTTGGGCTGTTTGAAAAACTAGGGCTGTATGATGTTTATCATAGTGGCTGGTTCCTAGTGATTCTACTGTTTCTGGTGATATCAACCAGCTTATGTATTTATCGTAATACACCATCGATGCTTAAAGAATGGCGCACATTTAAAGAGCATGCCACTGAAAAATCACTTAATGCTTTCAGCCATCAGGAAACATACGACACCAATGCCGCGCCTGATGAATTAAAACAGAAACTGACACAGTTTTTGACCGCCAAAGGTTTCAAATTCAAATTCAGAACACAGGAAGATGGTAGTGAACTGATTGCTGCCAAAGCCGGTACACATCAGCGCTGGGGTTATATTTTCACCCACGTGGCGATGGTTGTGATTCTGTTCGGCGGCTTGCTGGATGGTAATCTTCCTTTCAAAATTCAGGAAATGCTTGGCTATAAACGCATTGAAACGCTGGATATTCCAGAGTCACAGGTGCCGCCTGAAAGCCGGCTCAGTATTTTCAATCCTTCTTTCCGTGCCAACATGACCTTGCCGGAAGGTGTGAGCGACAATGTAGCATTCGTACGTGTGCGTGATGGGTATCTGGTTCAGGAACTGCCATTCAGAGTGGCACTCAAAGATTTTAGAATCGAGCATTACGCTACAGGCCAGCCCAAGTCGTTTGAGAGCGATCTGGTGATTATTGATCCTGATTTGAAAGAGCCGATTACTAAAACCATCAGCGTGAATCATCCGCTGACCTATAAAGGTATTGCTATTTATCAGTCTGATTTCCAGGATGGCGGTACTAAACTGGATTTTAAAGTATGGAATTTATTTGCACCTAACGCTGAGACGCAATTACTGTCAGGTGCCATTTTTCAGAACGGTGTTCTGGGTGAGGGTGATGAGGCTTTGAAGGTTGAATTTAACGATTTCCGTAAATTCAATATCATCAATATGTCACCAGATGGTAAAGGTAAGCCGCAGAATGTAGGCCCGAATATTACCTATAAACTGCGCGATAACCGTGGCCAGGCGATAGAGTATGTGAATTACATGCAACCGATGCAGATTGACGGCAAGCATTATTTCTTATCCGGTATGCGTGAAACAGTGCAGGATGATTTCCGTTATTTAAGAATTCCGGTTGATAGCGACTTTAGCATGGATGGTTTCATGCACTTCAGAGCTACGATGCTGGATGCCGCAAAATATCCTGAAATCGCACAGAGAATTGCACGTAATTCTATTGATGTGAAGAAAGATCCTAAAGTAAAGAAACAGTTTGAAGAGAGTGTAGTACAGCTACTTACAGTGTTTGCAAAAAGTGGCTACACCGGCGTGGCACAGGTTATTGAAAAAAGTGTGCCCGAGAAAGAACGTGAAGCAGTTGCCAGAACTTATATAAAAATGGTGAGTGTTGCTGCGTTTGAAGCGTATAACATGAGTCTGGAGGCAAACAATAAACCTTTATTGGCAAGTAATGCTGAGACCGAAACTCTGTTGCGTGATAGTCTGAATGCGTTCAGTGATATCTTCTTTTTCGGCACGCCGTATTATCTGCAGCTAGAGCAGTTTGAGCATAAAGAGGCGAGCGGGTTGCAGCTTACAAAATCGCCGGGTCAAAAGTGGGTTTACCTGGGATCAGTTTTGCTGGTATTGGGTATTTTTTCCATGATGTATATCCGCGAAAGACGAATCTGGCTGTCAATACGGTCCGGTAAGCAGCAAGTACATTTTGCAATGGCATCAAATCGCAAAAATCTGGATTTTGAAAAAGAGTTTAATTTATACCGCGAACAGCTGAGAAGCTTGATCGGCTAAAGGAAGTTAAGGAATGACTATGAATAACTCACTCGAATATCAACAAAAAAGCTTGCTGCAAAGTCTGCGGTGGCAAGACTGGCTATATGCACTTATTGTATTTGCGGGTTCTATATTTGCTTATGTTAAATATTCTCAGTACATGGATATTTATGAAGTGTCTTTCCTGTTCAGTGCGGCAGCCTTGGCTAGCTATTTAGGTTGGAAGTGGAAGGGATTAGGGAAGTTAGTGCTGGCTGTTGGTGTTATCAGCGTGTTTTCTATCAGTTTGTACAGCGGCGAGCAGGCAAAAGCGACGCAGGTGTTTTTGCTTAAATTCCTCATTTCCAGCCAGTCTGCCGTGATGTGGATGAACGTGCTGTTTGTATTGGCAATGGTTACCTATTGGTTCGCGCTTTATAAACGCAGCGACTTTGCCGGTAAGGTTGCTTCAGCTTTAACTTGGGCTGCTGTGCTGTTCGGCTTTGTCGGCTTAATGGTGCGCTGGTATGAGTCTTATCTGATCGCGCCCGATGTCGGCCATATACCAATCAGTAACCTGTACGAAGTATTCATCCTGTTTTGCCTGATTACAGCGCTCCTTTACCTGCATTACGAGCAAAAGCTTAATACCAGGCAGTTGGGTGGTTTTGTGTTGTTAGTAATTAACGCGGCTGTAGGTTTTATCCTCTGGTATACCTTTGATCGCCAGGCGCACAATATTCAACCGTTGGTGCCTGCGCTACAGAGTTATTGGATGAAAATACACGTGCCAGCCAACTTTGTCGGTTATGGTGCTTTCTCATTGGCGGCAATGGTTGCGGCAGCTTATCTGCTGGCTGATAAAGGCATATTGGCATCACGCCTGCCTAGCCTCGATGTGCTGGATGATTTAATGTACAAATCCATCGCTGTCGGCTTTGCGTTCTTCACCATCGCTACAATTCTAGGTGCAATGTGGGCAGCTGAAGCATGGGGCGGCTACTGGAGTTGGGACCCGAAAGAAACCTGGGCGCTCATTGTTTGGCTGAATTATGCTGCATGGTTGCATTTACGCATGGTTAAAGGTTTGCGCGGGCCATTGCTTGCATGGTGGTCATTGATTGGCCTGCTTATCACAACCTTTGCTTTCCTGGGTGTGAATATGTTCTTAAGCGGGTTACATTCTTACGGCACGCTTTAAAAATATAAAGCTGATATAAAGCTTGTGTTCAAATAGTTAAGGGCGATAAATTTCGCCCTTAACTATTTTATAGGTTCAGAAACCTTCTATTGATTTGATGCCGTTTGATTGTGATGAAGCCTGTTGTGCTGGTGCGCGATGACGGTAAGTGGTCATTAGTACTCGATACATCATTGCGAGCGATTTAGCCTTTAGCCGCGAGCGAGGCGTGGCGGGCGGCAATCCATAACACGACTCATTAGATGCTAATGCCATGATTTAAAGTCAAAACCTGGATTGCCGCGTCGATACTCTCCTCGCAATGACGGTAGGTTTTAATTGTGAGTATATGTCCTTGAGCGTATGGTGTCTGCTGGCAATCGAAGATTATTTATGCTGAAGCAATTAGGTACGTTTTAAGATTCATTCACTAATTCTTTCCAACCTGAACCTTACTTCCCCACCCTCATTATCGGTTAAGCTTAATTCATACCCTGCAAGCCTCGCCTGTTGTGCTGCATGATACAAACCCACCCCCAAGCCATTGCTGGAGCTGATGTTGGATTTAAACAGCTTGTTTGCAATATCTGGCGGGATCGCCGAACCAGTATCTGTAACTTCAAGGCAGAAATGACTGGATGGCATTAAGCTGACGTTGATCCTGATGTCTGGTTCGCGTTTGGCTTTTATCAGTGCGTTCTGCAATAAGTTATCGACAACGCTATCAAGCACATCGGTATCGATATCGGTTTTTGGTAAATTAGCCGGTGCCTCAAATTCAATCTGGTAATGTGCGCTAATCTGTTTGAAATTTGTCCACCACAGGCTGACCTTCTCCTGATTTTTTCTTTCAACGCTTGGCATTTCAAGTTTTGTCAGTGTGTTAGCTAAACGCCTGCTGAGTCTTGGTAGCTGTGTCTTGATTAGCTCGATTAACTTCGCGTCATTACCTGCATTCTGATTCTGCTCAACCGCTGTTGATAGCGTGCCAAGTGATTGCAATATGTTTTTAATATCATGCGTTAAGCGTGAGCCCGTTTCATACAGTGTTTGCATATACATATTTTTACTGATGGTTTCTTCACGGCATTTAGCCTCGTAAAACTCTTCAATAATCTGCGTTAATAGCTGTACATGCAGATACATTGCGGGGGTAAATTGCCAGCGCGAGTAAAGCGTAAGCTGCAATAGCTGAAAGTTATAAGTAGAAACAAACTTGCTGGATTCGCCGATCTGCTGCGTTAAGTTTCCATTTTGCAACATAAGGCCGCTTACCCAGTTAAGTGTGGCTAGTTCCTGCATCGCGGCTTTCAGAAAACTATCTGATGACAGTTCCTTCTCTGCATGATTGGCAATATTTTTTAACCACTGTTCAAATGGCAAACCAATGCTCAGCAGGTAGCGTGACATCAATAGCTCAAGACCTGAGAATGTTTTGCTCGGGTTCCATAGCCAGCTTAGTGCAACCAGGGTTGCAGCTAAGCCAAATACGACAAAAATAAGTAGCTTCAGGTAGTGAATGTGCCAGATAACACCAATTGCAAAGCTGCCTAATATCACAATGATTGTGAGCAAGAAAATTAATAACGTATAGAAAAAGTCAATGTTACGAGCTTGCGCGTCTGGTTTTTTTGCGGCAGATAAAAACAAAACAGTAAGTGGCAGTATCGGTAACAGATAATTGAGGAGGAACTCCGCTGCTGCCAAATCACCGTTTGCATCGATCAGTTTCGGTACCACCCAAATCAGCAGAATGGTGAGTAAATAAGATGCGGCTAATATTTTAGGTAAACGCCAGTACTTTGCACTACTGGATAAAGCACGGCCGCCAATCAGCGAAAATAGCCCTGCAACCCAGAATGCAATAAACCATAAGTTTTTGAACAGCACAGTTGCAGCAGCAGCGAATACGAGGATAAGCAGTGCCTGCCGCCACGACAGGACGTTGTTCTGGCGCAGTATTGGCTGCCATAGTAAGAAAAAACCGTAATGGCATAACAGCAGTGCATTAAAAAAGACGCTGGTATCAACCCAAACTAAAAGTGCATGCAGCGATAAAATCGTCAACGCCATCAGGCGGTCAGCGTCATCCAGAACTGATCGATAAAGTTTGTATAATGGCTGCATAATATTAACTCATGGGTGAAGCATGTGGCTTAGGTACTATTAATTTTTAGTAGCAGCAAGTAATATAGCTACACTACTGTTGGCATTCGAACATGGCTGTTTATTTTTTAACAATAAAATTATGCAATGTTTAATTATTTCTTATAGAATGCTTGAATAATCAAGGCAATTGCAATAAATAAAAGTTGGTATGTGAATTGCTACACAATAATAACATGACGCAAGCTCATTGCCTGATAACGAGCCTGCTCTATTAAAATACTCAATTCGGGGATTTGCATGAAAAAGACACAGACAGGCTTCACATTAATTGAATTGGCAATCGTGCTGGTGATTATTGGTTTGCTGCTGGGTGGGGTGTTAAAAGGGCAGGAGCTGATTAATAGCGCTAAAGTTAAAAATCTCGCAAGTGATTTTAAAAATATCCAAGTCTATATTTATGGATATCAGGATAAATATAAAGCGTTACCAGGAGATGATGCAAATGCGGTAACGCATTTGGGGACGAATGCACTTCAGGCCGGCACAGGAGTAGGTAATGGTGTAATTGGCGGTGCTTGGAATAGTGGCGCCATCGGCACTGCGCCAACAGATGAGTCGGGAATATTCTGGCAACATGTTCGATTGGCTGGATTTGCTCCTGGCCCAACGACTGGAACAGATAGTGGGTACTATCCAACGAACGCAGATGGCGGTCGAATCGGTGTGCAGAGTGTTTCAGGTTTTTCAGGGCCGACCGGTCTTTCTGGAGCTTTTGTTATTTGTTCTGCCGCCATTTTAGGTAAGTTTGCTAAGCAGCTGGATACTACATTGGATGATGGGCAAACCTCTACTGGATCAGTAAGGGCTTATGTTACAGCAGCTACGGCTTGGTCTCCTACAACAGGAGCTGGCGCAGTTGTCGATTCAGACCCTTATAACGTCTGTATGTCATTCTAGAAGCTTCAATTATAAAAAAAGCCCACTTAGGTGGGCTTTTTTACCATATGTATCCGCAGGGGCAGCATTTAAAAGCTTGCATAGCCGCTAAATTGTTTTAAAATAGCAATCTTGAATAAAAGCAAGAAATTTAATCACTTACCGATCCGTCCATGACATCCAATATCGTAGAAATAGATAACCTCTCCTTTGGTTACAAAGGTCGTTTGCTGCATAAAAATATCAATATGGTATTTCCGCGCGGCAAAGTTGTGGCAATTATGGGTGGCAGCGGTAGCGGTAAAACCACGCTATTACGTTTGATCGGCGGCCAAATCAAGCCGACACATGGTCAGGTGCGCGTAGATGGTGCGGTGGTGCACGAGCAAGACCGCGATGGAATCTATAAGCTGCGCCGTAAAATGGGTATGTTGTTCCAGCATGGTGCCTTGTTCACGGATTTAAGTGTGTTTGATAATGTGGCTTTTCCCATGCGCGAACTCACAGACCTGCCGGAATCAATGATCAGAGATCTGGTGCTGATGAAATTGAATGCTGTAGGTTTGCGCGGTGCTTACCAGTTGATGCCAACTGAGCTTTCAGGCGGTATGGCCAGGCGTGTGGCTTTGGCGCGCGCCGTAGCGCTGGACCCCAACATTATTATGTATGATGAGCCTTTCGCCGGGCTGGACCCGATATCAATGGGTGTAATTTGCGATTTGATCCGCAGCCTTAATGATGCGTTAGGTGCAACTTCTATCATCGTTTCTCATGATGTTAAAGAAACATTCCTGATCGCAGATTATGTGTATTTTGTAGCTGATGGGGAAGTCGCTGCCGAGGGCACGCCACATGACTTGATGCTTTCTACATTGCCGTTTGTGCATCAGTTTGTACATGGTGAGACAGATGGTCCGGTGCCTTTCCATTACCCGGCAGGCAATTACCAGTCTGAGTTATTGAAGCAACCTGCTTGATAAAAATCTAATTTAAATACAAACGCAAATATGAAATCAATTTTGTTTACTGGTTTGTCTAACCTGCTGCGCGGCATTGGTCGGCGCATGATAGAGCGTATATGGCGTCTTGGTGCTGGTGCGAGGTTATTTTTCCTCACCATCATTTATTCCGGTGAAAGCTTCAAAAGATTTCATCTGACGCTACGTGAGATCTACTTCACCGGCGTGATGTCGCTGCTGATTATTATTGTGTCGGCATTTTTTGTCGGCATGGTGCTGGGCTTGCAAGGCTATAACACTTTACAGAAATATGGCTCATCGGAAGCGATTGGTGTGCTGGTGGCACTTTCATTGGTGCGTGAGTTGGGCCCAGTGGTAACAGCACTGCTATTTGCAGGCCGTGCCGGTACTGCGATTACTGCTGAAATAGGTTTGATGAAGACAACCGAGCAGTTGTCCGCGATGGAAATGATGGCGGTGAATCCTATTGCACGTGTTGTTGCACCGCGTTTTTGGGCTGGTGTAATTTCCATGCCTATTCTGGCTGCACTTTTTTCAATGGTCGGTGTTTTAGGCGGTTACCTGGTAGCTGTGCCTTTAATCGGCGTCGATCATGGCGCTTTCTGGTCACAAATGCAGGCAAGTGTGGATGTGCGCGAGGATATTATTAATGGCGTAATCAAAAGCGTTGTATTTGGTGTGGCATGTACCATGATTGCTTTGTTTGAAGGATTTGATGCGCCACCTACAGCAGAGGGTGTGAGTCACGCCACTACACGAACAGTGGTGATTTCGTCATTAACCGTGCTTGCTTTGGATTTTGTTTTAACGTCTTTCATGATTACCGTTTAGTTGTAATAACTAAGAAGGTGTATGAGAGAAAAAATGAGGGGATGTTAAGTGGATAGAACTACAATAGATTTATGGGTTGGCGTTTTTGTGGCGTTAGGTGTAGCAGCTTTGCTGGGTCTTGCCATGAAAGTGGGTAATCTTACATCAAACAAGTTGGGCGATACTTACAACGTATCTGCTGCCTTCGAAAACATCGGCGGCTTAAAACCAAATGCACCGGTAAAAAGTGCTGGCGTAGTCGTAGGTCGGGTTGCCGATATCAGTTTTGATTCCAAGGCATATGAGGCCGTGGTGACCATTAAAATTGACGAGCGCTTTGAGTTTCCAAAAGATACATTTGCTAATATCTATACTGCCGGCTTGCTTGGGGAGCAGTATATCGGTCTTGAGGCCGGTGGCGAAGATGACGTTTTGAAAAATGGTGATAAAATCACGCAGACGCAGGATGCTGTTGTATTAGAAAAAATGATTAGTCAGTTTTTATATAATAAAGCATCAGAAACTGACTCAAAAGCAGATGCACCAGCTTCTGAGAAAAAATCAGGTGAGGCTAAGTCAACTGAATTGGGTGATGCGCCGTTCTAATGTAGATGCTGGCGAGTAGAGTTTATAATTCTGCCAGTTGCTGTTTTACCTAATTCAATATTGAGCAATTTAGAGGGTACCAATGAAAACGTTTTTAGGCTTTTTAACTAGTGTAGTTTTATCAGTGGGCTTGGTGTTTAGTTCTGGCGCTGCTGTAGCAGAAATGTCTGCAGATGATCTTGTTAAACAAACTGCTGAAGATGTGTTGTCTACCATCAAAAATGATAAAGATATTCAGGCTGGCAATCAGCAGAAGATATTTGCTTTGGCAGAAGAGAAAATTTTGCCTAACTTCGATTTTGACCGTGTATGCCGTATGGTACTAGGTAAAAACTGGAAATCAGCCAGCCCGGAACAGCAAGCAGCTTTCCAAAAAGAGTTCCGTAGCCTGTTGTTGCGCACTTATGCGACTGCACTTAGTAAGTACAAAAATCAGGTGATTGAATATAAGCCGATGCGCGCAGAACCTGGTGCAAAAAACGTGAGTGTTAAAACTCAGATATTACAGCCGGGTGGTCAGCCAATTGCTGTTGACTACAGCTTGGTTAAGGGTGACAGTGGCTGGAAAGTTTACGATATCGTGATTGAAAGTGTGAGTCTGGTTACCAACTACCGTAGTCAATTCAGTAACGAAATCCGTACTAACGGTCTGGATAGCCTGAACAAAAAACTTGCAGAAAAAAACAAAGCGGCAGGGGTGTGATGAGCATTACATTACAAGATAATCAGTGGTATGTTTCTGGTGATATCCTTGTAGATAACGCCAATGCTGTTCTTAACGAAAGCAATGCTTTAGAGATAACTGATGATTTGCAGATAGACTTTTCTGCTGTGAATGATGTTGATACTGCGGCACTAAGTTTGTTAATTGAATGGCAAAGGCGCGCTTTGGCTGTAAATAAGAAAGTAGAATTCAAGAAACTTCCTGAAAGTTTAATCAGTTTAGCCGCGCTGTATGGCGTTACCGACTTTATTCCACTCAGTGCTAACTAACAAAGTTAGTTAGAAAAATGAATTGATTTTTAATCAGGCCAATATTTATTGGCCTATTGTTTTTGTAGCATGTAGAGTTCTTTAGGTATCAGTATTCTTTTTGCTTATCATCGAATTTAAATCAGTGTCTGCGTACTAACATTCATTAAACTTTTTCAAACAGTACATGAAAGCAAAATTTTGAGTTTACCGGCAATCAAAATCAGTGGAATCCATAAACATTTTGGTGCTTTGCATGCACTGAGAGGTATTGATTTGACGATAGAGCAAGGTGAATTCTTTGCTTTGCTTGGGCCTAACGGTGCTGGTAAGTCCACGTTAATTAATATTCTGGCTGGTTTAATTTCGCCAAGTGCCGGCAATATATCGGTCATGGGTTTTGATGTGCAAAACCAGTATCAGCAGGCGCGCCAGTTGCTGGGCGTGGTGCCGCAGGAGTTGGTGTTTGATCCTTTCTTTAATGTGCGTGAAATGCTGCGATTCCAGGCTGGCTATTTTGGCCGTGGCCGTGAAAACGATGCTTGGGTAGATGAGATTCTGGAAGGCCTGGGCCTGACTGATAAAGCCAACACCAATATGCGCAAGCTTTCGGGCGGCATGAAGCGCAGGGCACTGATTGCGCAGGCGCTGGCGCATAAGCCGCCGGTTGTGGTGCTGGATGAGCCCACTGCAGGCGTTGATGTCGAATTAAGGCAGATGCTGTGGGAGTTTATTAAGAAACTGAATCGTGAAGGTCATACCATTATTCTGACAACGCACTATCTGGAAGAGGCTGAAGCCTTGTGCAATCGGGTGGCGATGATGAAGCAGGGCCAGGTAGTGGCTTTGGATAGTACTGCTAATCTGCTGAATAAATTCTCAGGTAAACATTTACGTTTAACTTTGGGCAGTGTGTCCTTGCCATCAAGTGTTGAACAGTTGGTTCGTCATGTTGAAAATGGTATTTACACCTTTGCTTTGGATGATATGGCGCAAATCGAGTTCGTATTGTCGGCGCTGCGTACTGCCGATATTAAGGTGCTTGATATGCAGTTGAACGAGGCTGACCTGGAAGACGTATTTTTATCTCTGGTAGGTAACTCTGGGCAAAGTGCTGTAAGGAGTGCGTCTTGATCAATCATACAGAACTGAGTTCAACTTTAAGAATCCCTGCAGGGTTAAGAGGGCCATGGACACTGTTGAAGAAAGAACTGTTGAGATTTTGGCGTGTAGCATTTCAAACAGTTGCTGCGCCGGTGATAACCGCGCTGTTATATCTGCTTATTTTTTCACATGTGCTCGAAAGCCATGTGCAGGTGTATGACGGCGTGCCTTATACAGCATTTCTGATACCGGGGCTGATTATGATGTCTGTATTGCAGAATGCTTTTGCAAACAGCTCGTCAAGTCTTATCCAATCGAAAGTGATGGGCAATATCGTATTCATATTGTTAACCCCGCTTACGCACGTACAGTTTTTTCTGGCATTTTTAATTGCCTCTATTATCCGTGGCCTGGTGGTCGGGCTTTGTATTTATCTGGTGGCAATGTGGTTTGTTGACTTGAGTGTGGCAAATTTCTGGTGGATTGTTGCGTTCGCGTTGCTGGGTAGTGCATTGCTAGGTACATTCGGCATTATTGCCGGTATCTGGGCAGATCGCTTTGACCAGATGGCGGCTTTTCAGAACTTCATTATCATGCCGCTAACATTTTTGTCCGGAGTGTTTTATTCCATACACTCGCTGCCGCCGTTCTGGCAAAAAGTGTCACTGCTGAATCCGTTCTTTTATATGATTGATGGTTTCAGGTATGGTTTCTTTGGTAAAGGTGACGTTTCACCAATGTTCAGTTTGTTTGTTGTTGGCGGCGCATTCTTAGTGTTAGCACTGATCACCCTAAAAATGCTAAAATCCGGTTATAAACTAAGATCTTAGTTTAATTGGCATTAGTTTCATGATTTTGGTTTAATCTGTAATCTAAAAGGTAATTATCAGTGTTAAGTGCGCAACAATTAGAAACATATATCACACAGAATTTAGCCTGTGACTACATCAAAGTGCTTGGTGATGACGGTACGCATTTTGAAGCCGTTATTGTCAGCCCCGAGTTTGCAGGTAAATCAATGGTGCAGCAACATCAAAGAGTATACGCAGCATTAGGCGATAGAATGAAGGCGGAAATACATGCATTATCAATGCGTACATTAACGCCCGAGGCATGGCAGAAGCTGAACAATAAAAATTAACTACAGCGTTATTTTTTTACAACCGCTGTAAAAGGCATCATGAAATAGGAAAGCAAATGGACACACAAGCAGTGATTAAAGAGCAGGTAACAAGCAACGCGGTAGTGTTATATATGAAGGGTACGCCAAAATTTCCACAATGCGGCTTTTCAAATCTGGCAACACAGATCCTTAAAGCCTGTGATGTGAATTATCTGGCAGTTGATGTACTCGCAGATCAGAATATTCGTGAAGGTATCAAGTCTTACGCAAATTGGCCGACTATTCCTCAGCTCTATGTTAACGGCGAGTTCGTTGGTGGCTCAGATATTATGCGCGCCATGTACGAAAGCGGTGAACTGCAAACTTTATTGAATGCGGCTAAATAATTGGACAAATTACTAATCACAGGCGGTAACCGTCTGCACGGTGAAGTCACCATCTCCGGCGCTAAAAATGCTGCATTGCCGATTTTATGTGCATCCTTATTAGCTGAAACACCATTGCATCTGAGCAGTGTTGCAGCGTTAGTGGATATTGACACAACCATTAAGCTGCTCGATACCATGGGCGTTAAGATCTCGCGTAATGCAGACAAAGTGACTCTGGATGCCAGTGAAGTGGCTTCATTCGAAGCAACTTACGAAATGGTTAAAACCATGCGTGCTTCCATTCTGGTGTTGGGTCCGCTATTAGCACGTTTTGGTACTGCCCGCGTGTCATTGCCGGGCGGCTGTGCCATCGGTTCGCGTCCGGTTGATTTGCACATCAAAGGCCTGCAGGCAATGGGTGCTGCGATACATATCACGCACGGTTATATTCAGGCGAGCACTTTGCATTTGCCTAATCGACGCTTACAAGGTGCGCGTTACTACATGGATCTAGTGACTGTAACCGGTACCGAAAATCTGATGATGGCGGCAGCTTTAGCTGAAGGCACAACAGTGCTCGAGAATGCAGCTAAAGAGCCTGAAGTCATTGATCTGGCGGAAATGCTGATTAAAATGGGCGCCAAAATCACAGGTGCAGGTACCGACGTGATTACGATTGTGGGTGTAGAGAAGCTTAACGGCACTACCCATAATGTAGTTTGTGATCGTATTGAGGCGGGCACTTATATGGTGGCAGCAGCAATGACAGGCGGCGAGGTTAAGTTGCTGAACGCCCGTGCTGATTTGCTTGATGCCGTTATTGAAAAATTGCGTGAAGCAGGCGCTACTGTTACTTCGGACGCTGACACAATTACTGTGAAAAGTGATGGTAAATTAAAAGCTGTGAATATTCGCACGGCGCCGCATCCAGCTTTCCCGACTGACATGCAAGCCCAATTTATGGCGCTTAATGCCATGGCGGAAGGTGTCGCAAAAGTTACTGAGACTATCTTCGAAAACCGTTTCATGCACGTGCAGGAAATGCAGCGTATGGGCGCGGATATCAGTATTGATGGCAATACTGCGCTAGTAAAAGGCGTACCTTTTCTTGATGGTGCAACCGTCATGGCGACGGATTTACGTGCTTCGGCAAGCTTGGTGCTGGCAGGCTTAGTTGCGCGTGGTGATACCGTAATTGAACGTATTTATCACCTGGATCGCGGTTACGAAAACCTGGAAGAAAAATTAAACGCCCTTGGCGCCAATGTTAAGCGGGTCGCTTAAAGAAAAACAGACATAAAATGATTACGATAGCACTATCAAAAGGCCGTATTTTCGAAGAAACCGTACCTTTGCTGGCAGCGGCAGGCATTCATGCGGCTGAAGATCCTGAGTCATCACGCAAGCTTATTATCGGCACTAATCGTGAAGATGTGCGCTTGATTATTGTACGTGCGACCGATGTGCCGACCTACGTGCAATATGGGGCAGCTGATTTAGGTATCGCCGGTAAAGATGTGCTGGATGAGCATGGCGGCGAAGGTTTGTATCAGCCAATTGATTTGCAGATTGCCAAGTGCAAGATGATGGTGGCAGTGCGTGAAGATTTTGATTACTTCGGCTCAATACGCAGCGGTGCACGCTTGAAAGTGGTGACCAAATATGTGAAAACCGCACGCGAGCATTTTGCAGCTAAAGGTATGCATGTTGATCTGATTAAACTTTATGGCTCAATGGAGTTGGGTCCACTGGTCGGTCTGGCTGATGTTATTGTTGATTTGGTGAGTACCGGCGGAACTTTACGCGCAAATAACCTCAAAGCAGTAGAAGAGGTCGGTGATATCAGTTCTCGCCTGGTAGTCAATCAGGCCTCGCTCAAGCTGAACCGGACGAAACTGCAACCGATCATGGATGCATTTCAAACAGTCATCGCTGCCAGAAAATAAATTTAAATTATGGGTCCAATCGTATGAAAATTAGACGTTTCTCAACTACTGATAGTGATTTTGAAGGTAACCTAAAAGATTTGCTCGCGTTTGAAACCGCGCAGGATGACAGTATTGATGTAGTAGTGGCAAATATTCTCAAGGATGTAAAAACCCGCGGTGATGCTGCCGTGCTGGAATATACCAATCGCTTTGATAAAACTGCTGCGACTAGCCTCTCAGAACTTGAAATCAGCCAGACAGACCTCACTGCGGCTTTGAACGGCTTGCCTGCCGATCAGCGTGCGGCGTTACAAACTGCTGCTGATCGTGTACGCAGCTACCATGAAAAACAGCTTATGAGTTCATGGAGCTATACCGAAGCAGATGGAACTTTGTTAGGTCAGCAAGTTACTTCGCTTGATCGCGTAGGTTTGTATGTGCCGGGCGGCAAAGCGGCTTATCCTTCGTCCGTATTGATGAATGCAATTCCAGCCAAAGTTGCCGGTGTGCGCGAGTTGATTATGGTAGTGCCTACACCTAACGGTGAGAAAAACCAGTTAGTGTTGGCTGCCGCGGCAGTATGCGGCGTAGATCGCGTATTCTGTATTGGCGGCGCGCAGGCGGTTGGTGCCTTGGCGTATGGTACTGAAACCGTGCCGCAGGTAGATAAAATTGTAGGCCCGGGTAATGCATATGTGGCTGCTGCAAAACGCCGCGTATTCGGTGTGGTCGGTATCGATATGGTGGCAGGCCCATCTGAGATTCTGGTGATCTGTGATGGCAAGACTGATCCGGACTGGATTGCGATGGACTTATTCTCACAGGCCGAGCATGATGAATTGGCGCAGTCAATATTGTTGAGCCCGGATGGAGCATTCCTGGAGAAAGTGTCTGCCAGTATCGAAAAATTGGTGGCAGAAATGCCGCGTAAAGACATTATTACGACCTCACTCACTAACAGGGGTGCATTGATACAGGTGCGTGATCTGGATGAGGCTGCTGAAATCAGCAATTACATTGCACCAGAGCATCTGGAATTATCTATTGAAGAGCCGCTGACGTTCAGTACAAAGATCAAACATGCTGGTGCCATATTTATGGGTAGAGATACCTGTGAAGCATTAGGTGATTATTGTGCCGGTCCGAATCACGTGTTGCCAACATCGCGTACCGCAAGATTCTCATCACCACTTGGTGTGTATGACTTCCAGAAACGCTCCAGCCTGATTATGGTGTCTGCCGACGGCGCGCAAGTATTAGGTAAAGTTGCCGCAACCTTAGCTTATGGTGAGGGATTGCAGGCGCACGCACGTTCCGCAGAGTATCGCCTCAAAACGCGCAATTAAAACGATCACTGTGTTGGCATCGTCTTCAGCTTTTTGCCGTACTTGTTGTACTGCCTTCAAAGCTTCATCCTTGCCGCCTTGTGCTCCTTTTAATATCGCGCTTGAGGGTGTTGTTTTAAAGAAAAATCCGAGATCTGAGTATGAGTAAATTCTGGAGTGATATCGTACATAAGCTAACACCTTATGTACCGGGCGAGCAGCCAAAGTTAACCAATCTGGTAAAACTGAACACCAACGAAAACCCTTATGGCCCTAGCCCTAAGGTGATTGAGGCGCTGAAAGCCGAAGCTGCAGATACTTTGCGCCTGTACCCCGATCCGAATTCGGATGCCTTGAAGGCGGCGATTGCTGATGCCTATCATTTAAATCCTAACCAGGTATTTGTCGGTAATGGTTCTGATGAAGTGCTGGCTCATGTGTTTCAGGCTTTGTTGAAGCATAGCAAGCCATTACTATTCCCAGATATTACTTATAGTTTTTATCCGGTGTATTGTGGTTTGTATGGCATAGACTATCAAACCGTACAGCTAGCAGAAGATTTCTCTATTAATATCGATGACTACAATCGACCTAATGGCGGCATTATTTTTCCTAATCCTAATGCGCCTACTGGTATCCCGCTGGCGTTGGCCAAGATCGAACAGTTATTACAAAGCAACCCGCAATCAGTGGTGGTAATTGATGAAGCTTACGTGGATTTTGGTACTGAATCTGCAGTAGGTTTAATTAATCAATACCCTAATCTACTGGTTACGCATACTTTATCCAAGGCGCGCTCACTCGCAGGTCTGCGAGTAGGTTATGCGATGGGGTCGCCTGATTTGATCGAAGCGTTGATTCGTGTTAAAGATAGCTTCAATTCTTATCCTATTGATCGATTTGCTTCAGCCGGTGCAATTGCAGCGATACAAGATGGTGAATATTTTGAGAACACCTGCAAACAGGTGATTGCAACACGCGATGCTTTGGTGAATGACTTGGTTAAACTGGGTTTTGAAGTATTGCCATCTGGTGCCAATTTTATATTTGCCAAACATCCGGCCTGGGCTGGCGCGGAGTTGACGGCTAAATTGCGCGAACGCAGTATTATCGTGCGTCACTTTAAGTCACCGGAGCGTGTTTCACCTTATTTGCGCATTACGATAGGCACGGATGAACAGTCTAAATTGCTTATTAATGCCTTATCGGAGATTTTATAAGAAGTTGTGCTCGTAGACGAAACCTATTATAGGTGCGGCTTGGGGTTTAATTAATGCATAAATTGTAAAAAAACTGTTAAAAATAAACAGTAAACGTTTGAACTTTCTGCATAACTACGGTTATCATAGCGAAATGTGCGTTTTTGTGCACAATATAATAATTAATTTCAATTTCGTATTTTAAACCTACAGTGAATCTCAGTTGATTCACTATTCGTTGGAGGATGTATCGTGGCACAAACCCAAATGGCATTAGATTCACTAGATTTCGACGCAACAGTTGCTTTAGCAACTAAAGTTGCTCCACAT